>TARA_B110000027_G_scaffold134035_1_pt1 | contig 16821 bp, 16 predicted proteins | sample TARA_B110000027 | Tara Oceans TARA_B110000027 (sample SAMEA4397101) | marine metagenome | biome: Polar Biome; feature: [SRF] surface water layer (ENVO:00010504); material: water (ENVO:00002006), including particulate matter (ENVO:01000060) such as... | depth 5 m
CAGTATCTATAATTTATTCTGCTGAGAATTTAAATATAGAAAAAAGCTTAATTACCAAAACATCAACAAACTTTTATTCAAAAGTAAATGGTGCAGGGGAGCTCAAAATAGAGTCTAAAATTATAGAAAATAATAGGGGAATAATTAAGGCAAAGGCAATAACTTACTTTAAAAAGATCAAAGTTTCTGATGGAATATTTACTTATATAATTCCAAGTATTTTTAAGATTTAAATATTATTTTTATGAAAATTATAAATGATGTAACAAACTTTAAGGCTTTAATAATTAATAAGAATGAATTAAATCAAATTAAATTTAAAATAGGTAATGCAAAAATTAACAATTTAAAAAAAGGAGAGGTAATAATTAAAGTTGCTTACTCAGGTTTAAATTACAAAGATATTTTAATGCTATCAGGTAACCCGGGTCTTGTAAGAAAATATCCACATATACCGGGAATTGATGCTTCAGGAACTATTTACAGATCTAATTCAAAAAAATTTAAAGTGGGAGAAAAAGTTTTTGTAGTTGCACAACCTTGTGGTGTTAAAAGTTTAGGTGGATTAGCTCAATTTTTAAAAATACCATCCGAATGGGTAACAAAACTTTCTTCTGAAATTTCATTAAAGCAAACAATGGTTTTTGGAACTGCAGGCTTTACAGCCATGCTTGCAGTTAAAAGACTGCTAAAAAATAAAATCAAAAGAAATAGCAAACCCATTTTAATTACAGGTGCGACGGGAGGTGTAGGGAGCATTGCTACATTAATTTTATCAAATTTAGGATTTAAAACGATTGCTTTAACAAGAAAAAATAAATCAATAAACCTTTTAAAAAAAATTGGAGCTAATAAAGTTATATTGCTTAAAGATTTTTTAAATGTACCAAATTTACCACTTTTAAAGGAGGAATACTCAAGCATTATAGATAATGTAGGTGGAGAAATAATATCCATAGGGTCAAAGCAATTATTGCAAGCTGGAAAATTAATATCCATTGGCATGACTTCTGCGTCCACAACAGAACTTAGTGTTTATCCATTAATTTTAAGAGGGGTAGAAATTATTGGTATAAATGCAGAATCCACCTCAACACTTACAAGAAAAAAAACATGGAAAGATTTAGAGAAAATAGGAAAAAATAAAAAAATGAAACTAATCTACGAAGAATGCAATTTATCAAGCCTTATTAAGGTTATAAAAAATTGTAAAAAAAACAATTCTGTGGGTAGAATAGTTGTAAAAATAGATTGGTGAAAATTTTTATAAATTATATTAATTAGAGTATTTTTTAAGATTTATCCATTTAATTTTATTAATCTTTTTTCCAAAATATTTTGCTCCTTCTAATGTGTAATGACCATAGTCAAAATATATCTTTTCAAAATTAGTTGTCACTATATCACATTCTTTTGATAAATGATTACAGCTATAATCAAATGGATTTAAATAATCAATATTTTCTGCTTCCAAAAATTTTTTTAAGTTAGAGTTAAGTATAATTTTATCCTGCATAAGATAATTATAATATTCACTTTTCCAGTTTATAAAATCTTTATTCATTACTTTTTTATTGTTTTTAATTTTTTCGTGAACAAGTTTGTCTAAAATGGTATAATTATTTTTGTAATCAGGTTTAATGATAGGAAAATATTTGAGTTTTTGATCTTTACCCTGAAGTCCAAATTCAGGTCTACTTAAAAAAATCAAAAGTTTTTTTTGTTCTTTTTCTGCAAAATTTTTTAATAATAAGATTTCCTCTTTAATCAATTTAGTTGATTCATTAAATGAGGTATTTTCGTTTTTTGAGTCAAATTTTGTACCAAAAATTATTAAATCGGCATTCTTAAATTCTTCAAATTTATTTTTATATAAAATTAGCTTACTAACACCAATTCTTAATAATGAAAAATTATACTCACTAAAAAATTCTTTATGCTCATTAAACATATTAAAGTAATCAACAGCAAATGAATTTCCAATAATTAATACATTTTTTTTGTCTAAATCCTTGTTAAAATTTGATTTTTGTGATCGAAATCCACTATGCATTTTTGACCAACTAATATGCAGATTCTTATTGTCGAATTCATAATTGTTATAACTATCATAAAATTTACTATATCTGTATTTTAATCCATCAGTTCGAATAGAGATAATTAATAATGTTATTAATATCAATGAAAAAATACTAATAATCAATAATAGTTTTTTTGTAGAAAAAATATTTTGTGATCTAAATGGTTTTTCAATAAACTTATAAGAAAATATAGAAAGAAAAATAATTAAAATAAAAATTTTTATCTTATTAATATTTAAGTCTAAAAACTGTACTTCAGAAAAATCGTTTAAATTAATTATAGATATTATTGGAAAATGCCAAAGATATAATGAATATGAAATTAATCCAATACTTACAAGTAATTTTGAAGATAGAATTTTTACAGTATAGCTTTCACTATTTGAAAAAAAAATAATTAATGCAGTCCCAATGCAAGGAAACAATATTTTAAGGACCAAGTATGAATTTTCTAATTTAATAAAAAATAAAGATAAGATGATAATAACAAAGCCGACATCTGGTAAATATTTACTGACAATAAATGGAGAGGATTTTTTTTTAATATCAAGTATTGCAATTAAAGTACCAATTAATAACTCCCAAGCTCTAGCTGGAAATAAATAAAAATTATATTGATGATATTTATCTGTATAGGTATTAACAATTTCTAAAGATAAATTAAAAATTACAGATATAAAAATTAATAAAATAGTTATAGATAATATTTTTTTTGGAAAGTATCTTTTTATTATTAATAAAATAAATGGAAAAATAATATAGAACTGTTCTTCGACAGATAAAGTCCATGTATGTAATAATGGACTTAAATTTGAAACAATATTTCCATAATTAATGTGACTTAGTAAAAAATAAAAATTTGATACAAAAAAAATTGATGATAGAGATGATTTGGCGTAATTTTCTAAAAATGGTGGTAGAGAATAGAAATAACTTATTATAAAAAAAATTAATATTATAAAGAATAAAACTGGAAGTATTCTTCTGGCTCTTCTTATATAAAAACTTTTTACAAAAATAGTATTATTTTCTACAAGTTCTTTTAATAAAATCTTCGATATTAAATATCCCGATATAACAAAAAAAATATCAACACCAATAAAACCACCTACCAAGATTTGAGTGGAGTTTAATTGAAATTGCAAATGATAAATCACTACTGATAAAACAGCGATTGCTCTCAATCCATCAATTTCTGGTTTATAAGGAATTTTCATAACTTGCTAATTTTAATTAGGATTCATTAAAATCATTATAAATTTTATCTTTTATCTTAAGTTTGTTACGATTAACAGTATGTCTTAAATCATTTTTCATCTGAAACTTAAACATTTTATAAAATTCATCTCTTTCAAAACTAAATCTTTTAATTCTTTTAGCATTTTCAAGCCAAAAATTATTTTCATCTATTTGTCTAGACGTGTCATGTGGAGATAGCAAAGAGCAATTAGATTTAAGAAGTTCATATCGAATATATAAAAATATTTTTGATTTATCAATTATAGTTTGAGAGGGTTTTTTTGATTTATGTAAGTATCTTAATCTGTAATTTAATTTTTTTATATTATCAATTTTATTAGTAAAATTTAAATTTGAGTAAAACGAATTTTCAACATAAATACTTGGAATACCAAAAGATGGATATTCAATACCCGTTGTCCCATGTGATGTCACTGCAATATTGGCAATGTTTTTAAGAGATGCGGGTTCATATTTTAATGGAAAATATTTTATATGTTTATATTTTTTACAAAGTTCTACAACTTTTTTATCAAAATTTATTTTTGTTTTGTAAAATGGCTGACTTGGATGGTCTTTTATTATCCAATTAATATTTTTTAGTATTCTCATTTTATTTAAAATATAATTACTCCAGGTATAATTATCTTTAAAAATTGTTCTTGGACCAGAGTGAAAATTCACATCAATCAAATGATTGAAAAAAAATACTGCAACTTTTTTATCTTTATTCCAACCAAACATTTTAAGAATATCATTCTTTGAAAGTTTTTTGAGTTTACTTTTTAATTTTGCTCTTATTCTTTGATCTTGCCCAAAAAAACCTTCCTTTTCTAATTTTGAGTAGTATCTGTTAATTCCATCTAGTGACTCTTTTTTAAAATTTTCAAAAACTTCATTAAAAATCTGCTGAGAAATATCTGCTCTGTAATTATATTTTTGACATAAATGATTGTATCTTCTAACCGCAAAACTGTTAGTGCCAAGTCTAGAAAAAACCTCAATTTTTTGTCTTAAACAAACTTGAAAAAAAATATTTAAGGGACTGAATGCAGTTTCAGATTGAATTAATGATTTAATATTTTTGTTTTTTTTTAGAAGGTTATTAAAGTGATCATAAGAATAGATAGTATCAGATAAAAGAATTAACAGCTCTTCATCAACTTTGTCTAATGTTGGTTTGCCAGTATACCTAATATAAGAATCGTAAGATGGTAAACCAATATCAATTTGGTTAATTTTTAATTTACAAAATTTTTTTATATCATATTTATTATCAATTATTTTTAAAGATATAAAAATATATTTTAAACGTTGAAAAAAGTTTTTATTTTTAAAATATAAAAAATTATCTACCCCGAAACTTCTAAAAAGAATTTCACTTTTTAGGTCGCCAGACCTTATAAACCCTATTAAATTTTGATTACTTATATTTGCTAAAAATTTTCCAATAATTACATTACTTAACCCGTATGCAGCTTGATTAATAAAATTTTCTACAAGTATGCTTTTGGAGCTATATTTTTTTTTCTTGTTGATTTTATTCCATTTTTTTTTATTTTTATTAATATAGTCTTTAAAAGCATGTATTTTGATAGGATTTATGTTCTTTCGATCAAACAAAAAAAGAATATATTTTATTAAATTCACATTTTTAATGAAAAAATCAACATATTCTAATTGTCGCTTAAATTCTTTTTTTTCACATAAAAATATGCATTTAATTATAAAAAAAAATAGTTTTAATTTTTTTGCCATTTTGTAAATTTAATAAATAATTTATGAATATTAACTGTCTTATATTAGCTAGAAAAAATTCAAAGAGAATTATTAATAAAAATATAATAAATTTTCAGAATAAACCCCTAATATACTGGACAATAAAACAATCCTTGAGAATTAAAAGTTTGAAAAAAATTATATTATCTTCAGACTCAATAGAAATCAAAAAAATTTTGAAAAAAATATCCAAAAGAATTTTATTTAATAATAGACCGGCATACCTTAGTGGAGCAAAAGTCACATCAGAAAAAGTAATGACTTATTTAATTAAAAAATATAAATTTAAATCAGAAGATTATATTTTGTTATTACAGCCAACAAGCCCATTAAGAAAAGTTAAGGATATAATTGATATGATAAAAAATGTGAAGAATAATGATCTAGATTCATTACATTCTGTAAATTATTATAAGGGAAAAAAAATAATTAAATCAAAATTGAATATTGTAAACAAGGATATAAAGAAAAAAAAATTTTCAGGGAAATTAAGTTATAATGGTTCAGTATATATTTTTAAAGTAAGTTTATTACTTGATAATAAAACAATTTACGAACAGATACCCAATGTTTATATTACAAATAAGAAAAACTCTTTAGACATTGATAATTATTCTGATTTATCGAAGATCTAATAAATGTATATTAGGAAAATTTAATATATAATATTTTAAAATGATGATTAAAGATATTTTCATAACAAGTAGCTCTTATTTAATCCCAAACCATTATGGCTGGGGAAAATTAAAAGATTATAAATTAAATTTTGATACAGTTGGAAACTTATCCTCTGGAATATATAAAACTGATAGAAATCAAGCTTTATTCTGCAAAATTTTTGTGAATGATTTAATTGATTTCTCTGAAAAAGAGATAAAAATTAAAAAAAAAATAAAAACTGTAACAGAAAACTTAATTGAATTAATAACTCAAAGGTTAAAAAATAGTAACTATCCAGTAATAATATTTGTTTCATCATTTACAAATCAAAATATATTTGAAACTATGTCAAAGAGTTCTATTTTCGAAGAACTTCATCAAAAATTAATTACTGATCTAAATAAGCTAAACAGCAAATACAATAATGTTTATATTTTGGATTTAAATAAATTTTTTCAGAATGAGGGGTTTGATAAAATATATGATACTAGAAATTATTATTTAGCAAACTGTAGATTAAGTTCTAGAGGAATAGAAATTCTATCTGAATGTTTATATAAAATTTTAAAAAAGATTAATACCACATCAAAAAAGGTTTTAGTATTAGATTGTGATAATACACTCTGGGGTGGTGTCATTGGTGAGGATGGTATTAAATCAATATTACTTGGACAGGATGGAATAGGAAGAGCTTTTGTAGATTTTCAAAAGAATATCAAAAAATTATTAGATAAAGGAGTAATTCTATGTATCGCCAGTAAAAATAATTATTCTGATGTTTTGGATGTATTTAAAAAACATCCAGAAATGCAAATTAATCAAAAAGATATAATTTTATTTAAAGTTAATTGGAAAGAAAAATATTTAAATTTATTAGAAATATCAAATGATTTAAATGTTGGCTTAGACAGCATGGTATTTTGGGACGATAATCCATTTGAAAGACAAAAAATGAGGACAGAATTACCTGATATTTACACTATAGAACCAAGCAAGGAAGTTATTTATTGGCCAGAGCAACTTAAAAAACTTGAACTCTTCACAAATTTTAAAGAAACGAATGAAGATAAAAAAAAATTATATCAATATAAAATCAGATCAAAATTCATTGTAGAAAGAAATAATGCACAAAATGAGCTGATGTATCTTAAAAAAATAAAATTGAAGGCAAAAAAAATTAACATTCTAAAAGGAAACATTTCAAGAGCATCTCAAATGACTCAAAAAACTAATCAATTTAATTTGAGTACAAAAAGATATTCAACTTCTGATATTCAGATCATAAATAAGGATAAAAAAAATAAAGTGTCGCTATTTAAAATTTCAGACATTTATGGAGATCATGGGATAGTAGGCATGTTTATTTTGAAGGAAAAAAATAAAAATTCAATTTATTTAGATACATTTCTATTAAGTTGTCGTGTTTTTGGAAGGTATTTAGAAACATGGATGTTAAATAGTATTAAAAGCACATATCCAAGAAATGTAAATATTTATGCTGAATATATTCCAACTAAAAAAAATATTCTGGTAAAAGATTTTTTAGACAATCATAATTTTGAGCTAATAAAAAAAAATAAAAAAACTAGCCTATATAAAATTAAAAGTTACAATATTAAAAGCAAAATAATGAAAATATATGATTGAAAATAAAATTAGAGAAGCGCTAACCGAAATTTTTAAAAAACAAAAAATTCCCAAGAATATTAATAATTTAAAGTTTGGTAGTTTTAAAAATTGGGACTCGTTAAATCATTTAAATTTACTGCTCTTAATTGAAGTCAGGCTAAAAATAAAATTTACAATGACAGAAATGTCAGAGATAAAAACTATAAAAGGTTTGCTTAAAATAATTAGAAACAAATGAACTTTCATCACTTAGGAATTTTTGTAAATAATGTTAGCATTGGAAAGAAATTCTTAAAGGATTTATTAGATATAAAAAAATCTAGCAAGGTTATCTTAGATAAAAGAATGGGTGTAAAAGTTATTTTTTTATATGATAGTAGTGGTATTTGTTATGAAATAATTTCACCCTATGGGAAAAAAAATCCTGTTTCCAAAGTATTAAAACAAGGTTTCAACATTTTAAATCATATTGCATATAAGGTAAAAAAATTTGATTATCAAATTACACTTTTAAGAAAAAAAGGCTATGCCCCAATTACATTACCAGTAAAATCAAAAGCATTTAAAAATAAAAGAGTGTGTTTTTTTTTAACTCCATTAAATTTTATTATTGAATTAATAGAAGATGAGTAAAGTTATTTTTCCTTGTAACTTGTTTGATCTAAAAAATTTAAAAAATTATTTAAAAAATAATTGGGTTAAAGATCACATATTATTAAGAAGTAAAAAAATTTTTAATTGGTATTACCAAGAAAGAAAAAACTATAATTTTATATATTCCAAGAAAAATAAAATTATTACATCTTGCTTAGGAATAATTCCAAATAAAAAAATAGAAAAAAATGATAAGTCAATTTTTGATATTAAAAATCAAATAATATGGTTGACGATGTGGTCTGTTGATAAAAGAATCAAACATAATAGTGGGCTAGATTTACTTTTTTTTGTTATGAAAAAAGCAAAAAAATCTATTATTGCTACAGTTGGATGTAATAAGAATTCATTCAATATTTTTAGATCTCTTGGTTTTAAATGTAGCTTTTTAAAACACTATTATTTTATTAACCCAAAAAAAAAATTTTTTAATTTAATAAATATAAAAAATATTAAAACTTACAATTATAAAAAAACTAAAAAAAAATTATTTTTACTTGATTTCATGAAATCATATTCAAAAATAAAAAATATAGATATCTTGGAAAAAAAATTCAAAAAGGATTATTTTTATTTTTTTGATAAGTATCTAAAAAATCCATTTTATATTTATAAATTTTTTTTTTATAAAGATATGAATATAGAAGGTTTCTTTGTTGCAAGAGAAGCCAAGCATAATCTTTTTAAATCTTTGAGGATAGTAGAATTTTTTGGAAATTATGAGAAACTTGAAAACCTAACTTATGATCTAAGAAATATATCTATAAATAATAATTATGAATATATTGACTTTTATAATTATGGAATTCCAAGTAAAATTTTAACTAACCTTGGGTTTATGATGAATACATATAAAAAAGAAATAATTATTCCAAATTATTATGAGCCATTTATCTTAAAAAACATTAAATTGGCTTTTTCTTTTTTTCCACCAAATAGTAAAATTTATTTGTTCAAGGGAGACTGCGACCAAGAAAGACCCAATAATTAAAATTTTTTGTAGATAAAGATTAAAATAAATTATATTTATCTCTGTAAAAAGCATGAATAAAGGAATTTTTTATATACCAGTTTATAATCAAGAAAAAAAATTATCAGATATTATCGATGAAATTTTAACAACTATTAAGTATGGTGATAAAAATAATATATCAGAAGCTTTTTTTGGTGAGCATCTTACTGATAAACATGAAAAAATAGCGTCAAGTTTAATGATGGTTGCTTCTTCATCAGTTGTTACAAGTAAAATAAAGCTAGGCACATTAACATCTAATTTAAATTTTTATAATCCAGCTATTTCTGCCGCACAAATATCCCTTGCTGATAATTTGTCTAAAGGGAGACTACTTTTAGGCATTGGCTCTGGAGCAAATAATAGTGATAAAGAGTCTGTTGGCTGTCTGGAAAAAGATAATCACCCATTAATGCTAGAGGCTTATGGTATTATAAAAAAAATATTGTATGGCAAAAACTTTTCAAAAATATTTTCAAAAAACTACACTGTTTCTGTGGTAAATTCTAAAAACAAAAAACTTGGACTTGGATATTTTAATAGACTTTACAATGATAGAAAAAATTTAGAAGTTTTAATGCCTGCACTTGGTGAAAACTCTTATAATGTTAAGCTTTGTGCTCAAAACAATTGGTCAATTATGATTTCAAATTTCTGTTCTGAAGAAATTATAGAAAATCATATTGATAGATATTTGACATATTCAAAACTTAAAAAAAGTCATGCATTAAAAAAAATTAAACTGTCAAAAATTATTTTTATTAGTAACAAGAAAAATATTGAAAATTATTTAATAAATAAAAAATCTCCACACTTTTATGTTGTTAAGACTATATTTGAAAAATTAAAAGCTTTTAATAGACATGGCTGCTTTGGTAAGAATGTAAATACACCAGAGGATGCTGTGAGAAGTACCGTTTTATATGGAAATGAAAAAAAGATTAAATCTTATATTAATCAAATTAAAAAAAAATATGGTGACATCTCTTCGCTAGTCTATGTAGCAGTACCCAAGACAAATATCCCAATTTATGACAATTCTTTCAAAATTTTCTGTAAAAAAATTTAAGGTACAATGGTTATAGACTCCACAACATCAAAATACATTCTTGGATCAATAGTTAACAATAAAGTCATTAATTATAAAAGATGGAATTTGGTAGAACACAAAACTAGAATAATAAAGTTAAAAAAAGATTATGAAATATATAAAAAAAAAAACTTACCTGTTAATGAATATAAATTTTATATTTTTTGGGAATTATTAAAAAAAAAATATAGTATAAAAAGATTAAGCCTTAAAAAAAGAAATCAAAAATTAAAATCAAATAAAATAAATATAGACTTTTCAGAATTTGGAAAAATTCTTGGATACAACCCATCCTTACTTTCAATGCTAATTTTTGATGATAAATTAAATATATTATTAAAAACAAGTAATTTTTTTGATGAATTTGAAAAAATTTGTGAACTAGAAAAAATTAAAACAAGTATTAAATTAGATATAATTAATTCTATTGAAAGTGGTGTAATACACATTATAACACCTCTTTGTCCAGATTATGAACATGTGCATCTTGGCATGGGCTTATATAAATACACATTTAATAAATTAAATGATGGATTAGGCTTAATAGGCAAAAGACTGTCAATTATAATTCATAAATTTCACCTTCTCTTAAAAAAATATAAGATTAAATACAAACATCACCTGTATTATGGAGATTTTGAGTCATATTCGAGTGATATTTGTAACAGACTAAAAATTTCAGAAAATCAATTTATTAAACAATTGCAAAAAAGTTCAAAAAAAATGGATGAAACTTTAAATAAAGTTGCAGAGGTTAAGTTACTAGTAAAAGAAATTTCTAATAAAAAAGATTGGATAAAAAGATGTAAAATAAATGAAAATAAATTAAAAAAAAAATATGGCTTAGATATTAATTACAAAAGAATTATAAATGAAATTGTTTCTTCAAGAACAGAGTTATATTCATCTTGGTTCCCTGAAAAAAATGAAAAAGATTTTTTAGATTTAGTGATTAAACAAGGCGCAGAGTACTCTACCATGGGAGATTTATTTAAGTTAAAATTTAATAACTTGATTGTTCTAGGACTTGACCACCCAAAAATGGCAAGTTTTTACTCTTTGAATAAAAATATTCCAGTGATATATGGTAAACCTAAGTATGTTTGATAAAAATTATTCTAAAGTACAAAACACTTACATCTCTAAAGGAACAGTATTGATTCCATTTGAGGATAAGTTAAATCCTTTAAGTGAAAAAGATTTTAAAAACCTTTTTGAATATTGTGAAAAAGTAGATAAAGAATTTATAGAAGTTGGAGATGCAGGAGAGAGTAATAATTTGATGGTTGGAAGGTTTATGACAGACAAAATTAAACCTGAGATAGTAAAGAATCCATACTCGGAAAAAGTTATTAATATTCTACAAAATAATGATTTTAAAAAAACAATTAAAAATACCTTAAATTTGACAAAAGATTTCTATCTTAGAAGAATTCAATATAACCAAATTAACAAAGGAAATTTTGTTGGTTATCATTTGGATAAAGATAGTAACCCGGATTATCTAGCAGCTTGTGTTATTCAGCTTGGAGATAATTTTAAAGGTGGCATTTATAGAGTTTTTCAACCAGATAAATCTTACAATGATTTTATTCCTACCAAAGCTAGCCTTATAATAAGTAATTGTAATTACCCACATGAAGTAACAAAAGTTGAGGAAGGAAAAAGAAAATCCTTAGTGTTCTTTATTTCTTACAATTCAGGGTTAAATAGTAGACATATTAAATAGATGGATTTTTCTAAACTTAATGGAAAAATATATTTTCAAAATAAATTTATAAATAATAAAGAAGCAAAAATTCACGTACTAAACCACTCCCTTCATTTTTCTTCAGCAGTTTTTGAAGGTATTAGAGTTTATAATAAAAAAATTTTATTTTTAGAAGATCATTTAGTAAGACTTTTAAAATCATCTAAAGTGATGGGGTTAAAACCTGATTTAAGTCTCAAAAAGTTGAGGAAAATTCATAAAAAAATTATAGAAATAAACAAAATAGAAAATGGATATATAAGACCTTTAGTATATAGATCCTCTCATTCAATGTCACCAGATACAAGCAAATGTAAAAGCTTAGTATGTATTGCAACATGGAAGTGGCCAACTCTGTTTGCATCTGATTTAGGGATTAAATTAAATATAGCAAGATACCCAAAACTTAATAATAAGATTTATCCAATGGAAGCAAAATCATCTGGCTCATATCAAATATCAGTAATCTCAAGGATTGAGTCAGCTAAAAAAAAATTTGATGATTGCTTAATGCTAGATATAAAAAAAAATATTGCAGAGACAAGTGCATGTAATATTTTTTGGATTAAAAAAGATACAGTTTATACATCAAAAGAACACTCAATATTAAATGGAATAACAAGAAAGGCAGTAATTGAGATTTGTAAAATTAACAAACTTAAAGTTAAAAAAGGTGATTATAAGATTAAACATATACTTAATTCAGATTGTGTATTTGTTACTGGTACAGCAGCGGAAATTCAATTTGTTAAAAGAATAAACAAGTCTAAATTTGATAAAAATAACCAGATTTTTCAAAAAATAAAGAAAGCTTATGAAAAATTAAAAGAAAATCCACCAATTAAAGTTAAGGAAATTAGAAAAGTATTTAAATAAGTTTATTGGGGATAGTCGTTGGTATCTTTTCTTGGAAGTTCTAAAAGATTATTATGTTTAAGGTTGGCTATTTGAGCTTTGGTAGTAAAACCAATTTTGCAATTTTTTTTTTTAAGTAAAGATAAAGTATCCTTATTATATGAACCATAAGGATAACACATAATCCATTTACTAGTTGGAATTTTAAAATATTTTAAAAATTGGACGGATTTTTCTAATTCCAAATTTTGGTCCGCCATACTAAGCTTACCTAGCCATTTGTGATTATAGGTATGAGACCCTATAGTCATTTGATTATCCAGTAATTTATTTATGTCATCAGGATTTAAATAAAAATTTTTTGAAAAAATATTTTCTGGAATATTTACATATCTTTTAAAAAGCAATTTGATGATATGCTGTCTTATATTTTTATGAAGACCAAATTGAAGTAACCTTTTAATATAAATTACTTTTTCTAAATCATATCTATTTCTAGGATTTTTAGAATCAAGTAGTATTTTATTTTTTATCATCTTTTTGTTTACATTGAGTTCTAGGCATAATTCATTTATTTCTTTAAACAGTTTATCAATCGATGTTACCTTAGAAAGAATGTGTTGTATCATGTTGGCATCTAAAACTTTATTTTCAAAAGTTGTTATTCCGGTTGGAAAAAAACATCCTTTCAATTTTCTTTTTTTTAGCTCAGGAAAAACATACTTAATATGATCTTTATAACCATCATCAAAAGTTAATACACATGAATGATCTGGAAGTTTAAAATTCTTAGTTTTCAATAGATCTTTTGGATCAATAATATTAAAATTTTCCTGTAAAAAATTAAGCTGTTTTTTAAAAGATTCTAATTCTAGTCCTTTAATTTTTGGAAATTTGGATGCTCTAATTTTTCTTACATAGTGGTACATTAAAATGTTTATTTTGCTCATAAATTATATAGGGTGTATAAAGTGATAAATAAATTATACAATATCAAATAAAATTTAATATAAATTTAGTAAAATGAAAAAAAAAATTACAGCCCAAAACATTCTTTGGGAATCAGAAAATATATTTTATCATAAATCAAATATTTCAAGAATTGGTAAATTATTGTATCAATACGAAATATATAAAAAAATCACCGATTTACCAGGTGATATATTAGAGTTTGGCGTTTTTAAAGGTGCTAGTTTGATTAGATTTTTAACATATAGATCGATCTTAGAAAATAATTTTTCAAGAAAAATAATAGGATTTGATACATTTAGCAAATTTCCCATGCAAAAAGACAAAAGTGATATCAAAATGATTAAAGAATTCACTCTAGATGCTGGGAATCCAATTTCAAAAGATGAACTTAATTCAATATTGACTAAAAAAAGATTTGAAAATTTTGAATTAATTGAAGGAAAAGTAGAAGATACTTTAAAAAAATTTATTGAAAAAAACAGAAATACAAAGATATCATTGTTACATCTCGACATGGATGTTTATAAACCTACTAAATATGTATTAGATATACTTGAAAAAAGAATAGTTAAAAATGGCATCATCTTGATTGATGACTATGGAACAGTGGAAGGAGCCACAAAAGCTCTAGATGAGTTTTTGAAAAAAAGAAATGACTTAAAAATTAAAAAACTTTCATTTTACAAGGTTCCGAGCTTCATAATTAAAACATAATAAGAGTTTATTAAAATCAAAATATTTCATGCTGAAAATTAAAAACAGAATAATTAATTTTAATTCTAAACCATTAATTATTCCTGAGTTAGGAATTAATCATGGGGGAAATATTGAAAAAGCTATAAAGATAGTTGATGCAGCAAAAAGAGCTGGTGCAGAAATTATAAAACATCAAACACATATCGCTGAAGATGAAATGTCTATCGAAGCTAAAAAAATATTACCAGGTAACTCTAAAAAAAATATATTTTCAATTATTAAAAATAATTCATTAAATGAAGAAGACGAATATAAGCTCTTAAAATATGTTGAATCAAAAAAAATGATTTTTATAAGCACTCCATTTTCAAGAAAAGCAGTAGACAGACTTGTGAAGTTTAATGTTCCAGCATTTAAAATTGGATCTGGTGAAATGAGTAACTTCCCTCTTCTTGATTATGCTTCAAAATTTAAAAAACCAATGATTGTAAGCACAGGACTTCATTCTTTAGAACAAGTTAAGAAAACTGTTAATTTTTTAAATAAAAGAAAGTCTAATTTCGCATTAATGCACACTACTAACATTTATCCAACACAAGATAAACTGCTAAGATTAAATAGTATTAAAGAATTGCAAAAAACATACCCAAATATGATTATTGGATTATCGGATCATACTGGTGATCTTCTTTCATCTATTATTGCATTAAGTTTGGGTGCTAAAATTATTGAAAAACATTTTATAGATAATAATAAAAGTAAAGGGCCCGATATTAGCTCTTCAATAAATGAGAAACAATTAGCTAAACTTATTTTGTATTCAGAAAGAATTTCAGATCAATTAAGAGGAAGTAAAAATATTTTAAAGGAAGAGGAGGTAACTAGAAAATTTGCTTTTGCCTCTGTAGTTACAATAAAAGACATTAAAAAAGGAGAAAAACTTTCTAAAAAAAATATTTGGGTAAAAAGACCTGGAACAGGATACTTTAGTGCCAACCAATTGAACCAACTTTTTAATAAAATAACAAAAAAAAAATTAAGTAAAAATAAACAATTAAGAAAGAATGACATCAACTAAAAAGATTATTTTTGTTACATCCACAAGAGCTGATTTTGGAAAATTAAAATCCTTAATTAAAATTACAAGAAAGAGTTTTTTATTTAAAGTTTATATTGTGGTGACAGGTATGCACATGCTTGGTAAATTTGGTAGCACTTATAGAGAAGTGGCAAAGGTATTTAAAAAAGATATTATAAAATTTAAAAATCAATCATTAAATAATAGACTGGAATTAACACTTACCAAAACAACAAAAAAATTTTCTAATATTGTAAAACGTTTAAACCCAGATTTAATTGTTATACATGGTGATAGAGTCGAAGCGTTAAGTTGCGCATTAGTAGGATCTTTAAATCATATACTTACCGCACATATTGAAGGAGGAGAGGTTTCAGGTACTATTGATGACACAATACGTCATGCTTTAACCAAATTAAGTCATATACATTTTGTAGGATCAAAAATTGCTTATAAAAGAGTATTAAAAATGGGTGAGGATAAAAAAAGTATTTTTACTATTGGATCGCCCGACATAGATATAATTTTAAAAAAAAAATTGCCTTCAATTCAATACGTTAAGAAGAGATATCAAATAAAATTTAAAAATTATGCAATATTACTTTGGCATCCTGTAACCTCAACTGTTAAATCAATCAAGCAAGACACAATAGATTTAACAAATTTTTTAGAGAGTTTAGATAGAAAAATAATTATAATATATCCTAACAATGACCCAGGAAGTAATCAAATTATAGATACCTACAATAAATTAAAAAATAAAAATTTTAAAATTTTAAAGAGTTTAAGGTTTGAAAATTTTTTATCTCTTTTAAAAAATTCTGATTTTATAATAGGGAATTCTAGTTCAGCAATTTATGAGGCACCAATGTTTAATGTTCCTTCAATAAACATAGGTGACAGACAGTATAAAAGATTAAAACTTAGTACGATAAAAAATTTTGATTTACAAAAATTAAACAAAAAACATCTGGTCGATTTTTTAAATACTTATAAAAAAACAAAAAAAACTATATTTGGAAATGGAAATAGTGATAAAAAGTTTATAAATATTCTAAAAAAAAAAAGTTTTTGGAAAACATCTAAACAAAAATTTTTTTCAGAAGGAGATAATTATGAATTTTATAAATAAAAACCTCAATTTTAAGAAATATAAAAAACCATATCCATACATAGTTTTTGAAAATTTTTTAGATAAAGATTTTTATAAAAAGATTTATGAAAAATTTCCATCAATAGATGATTTTAAGAAATATCCAAATAAAGTGAATCGAATGCATTTTGACACCTCATATTCAGAACCACTTTACAATTCTTTAATCGAAA
>TARA_B110000027_G_scaffold49748_1_pt1 | contig 16712 bp, 13 predicted proteins | sample TARA_B110000027 | Tara Oceans TARA_B110000027 (sample SAMEA4397101) | marine metagenome | biome: Polar Biome; feature: [SRF] surface water layer (ENVO:00010504); material: water (ENVO:00002006), including particulate matter (ENVO:01000060) such as... | depth 5 m
TTCCATATCTTGCCATTGAAGATAAAAAAACTATTCTTTTTACTTTACTCTCTATTGCTGCAGTAAAAACAGAAACAGATCCTGAAAAAACATTTTTTGTTATTAAGTACGGAGCAAAATTTGAGAGTCCTTCGTGTGCAAAGGCTGCTGCATGAATAACTATATCCACACCTTTGAAAATTTTCTTATTATTTTCAAAATCTTCACATTCTGTCTCATAAAATTTAACCTTTGAATTAACATTCGTTAAATCTCCACCAATCAAAGTATCATTTCCACTAACTTGAAAACCTTTGTTAATATAATAGTCTGCTAAATTAGATCCTAAAAAACCCGCCACACCAGTAATAAAAATATTCATTGAATTAATCTATATAGGTTATTTGTTTAAAAAAAACTCTTAATTCTAAGTTTTATAATTAATAAGATCATCTTAATTCCTAAACTAAATGAACTAATAAAATCATAAGTAATTTTAGAATACCCAATTCTACAATTATAAAATACTGGTATTTCAACTATTGCACACTTTTTTAAGATAAAATTAATCATGAGTTCTGGTTGAAAAGTTGAGTCATTAACTTTTAATTCATTTTCTACTTTTAAATAAGCTTCTTTAGAGAATGCTTTAAAACTACATCCTACATCAGTTATGCTTGGTCCAAAAAACATATATTCTAGAAATTTAGCTACAATTATATTGCCATATCTCAAAAATGGGCCCATTTTAGCTCCATTTGTAATCATAGATTTTGAAGTTCTTGTTCCAAAAACACATTCAAATTTATCCAAATAAAGTAAAAATTTATACAAATCTTCTGAATTAAAAGTACCATCTGGCTCACATGTAATAAGGTAATCTCCTTTTGCTTCCGACAAACCTCTTTTTAAAGCGTATCCATAACCTTGTTTATTTTCAAAAAAATATTTCGCATTGGTTTTTTTAATTTCCTGACAAGTATTATCTGTTGAATTATTGTCTATAACAATAATTTCTTTATTAATTTCTAATTTTTCCAGATTTTCTATAAAATTTTTAATATTTTGATCTTCATTAAAAGTAGGTAAAATTATACTGAATAGTTGACTATTAAATTTTATCATAATTTTTGTTTATTAAATAATGATATAATAATCAAAGATAAAATAGGTACCCACAATGGAAAACTATACATTACATATCTACCGATGTTTGAGGTTCCTCCTCCTGCACCAAAAATAATTAATGCTAGTGGTATTAGAAATTCATAATTAGAAAATGGATAATCTTTTTTTACAATCTTAAAAAAATGATTTAAAAAATAGGGAAATAAACAAAATAATAAAGGAATTAATCCCCCTGTAATTCCCTTTGGATTATAAAAGATTTTAAGTAGCCTTTCAAGGCCCTCAACAAAAATTGAATTATACAAGCTTGTAGGGTTTTCTTGTCCCCAATAACCATTCTTTAAATAAAATGAATAGAATATAAAAATTAAAATCATAGTTATTCCTGATAACACAGCAGTCAAAAAGTAATATAAATATTTTTTATCTTTAAGAAAAATCCATCTAATAAAAAAAAGAATACATAACATAAAAATAATTTTTTCATTTACTAGTGAAGCAAGGATTATTAATAAATAAGAGATATACTTTTTGTCTAGAAAATATAAGATTAACATAAAGTATAGAACTGCAATTCTATCTAAAGTAAATGCTTCAAGATGAATAATAAATATAATTGAAAATAATACTGATAAAATAGATGATGATAAATTAAATCTTTTTTTTTTATAAGTATAAACAAACATCAAGGATGCTATTGCACATAGGGAAAAATAGTTCATCAAAGCATTACTGTATGTCGCGCAAGTATATATGTTATCAAGGTTTGATTTAATACCTGTAAGTTCAATACATGGTATTAGTTGATAAATTAAATACTGAAGTACCAATCCTAAAAATCTAAGATTCATGGGTGCCTTAACATCATAGCTTTTATCTCCAGTTAAATAATAAATAATTTGATCCTGGTAATGATAGTAAGGTAAAAAGTTTTCAAGCTGCATTCTGTATGTGTAGAGAAAATCTCTGTACAAAATAATTACAAACACAAAAAACAAAATAAAAAATAGATTTAATGATTTTATTTTATTCATATATTTATAACTAATTATATTTTTTATTTTACACAACTTGGCAATTTTTTGTGATTAAATTCATACAAATAACCATTATATTTATTAGAAGTATATCTATTAAATGGATTTCTACCTGTTTGATATCCAACATCTTTTTTAAAATTCTTAAGATCAGACAAACAGTTCATAAAAATTCCCTCATATTCTTTTTTCCCATAGTGTAAAAAATAATTAGGTTTTTTTTCTTTAATTTCCTCAAGATATTCCTTAATTAAATCTGATTCTGAAATATACAGTAAAAAATCCGTTGATATTGTCTTGGTTTTACTTAATGCCATAGATCTGTGTGAAGAAATTAAAACATCTTCTTTTGAAAGAATTGAATTTGACCACTCATATAAACCATAGCCATTTGCAACATTTGGCATCACATTATCTCTAAGATTATTACTAAGTGAGCCGGTACTAATAGTAAGGACATAATAACCTGAAATAAAAATTAACATAATAGCTTGAGCTGATAGAAAAAATTTAAATAAATTATTTAAAATAGGGTTGATTTTTTCAATGTTAATTATAAAAATAAAAATAGCCCAAATAAAAGGTTCCAGAAAAAGTCTAGCACTCATTTGTCCATAGTTAAATCCAATTAAGATATATGTAAAAATTGATAGTTTTAAAATTAATAGTTTTTTATCTTTATTCATGAAAATAAATAAAAAAATAAAAAAACCAACTCCAATTACTTGACTAAATTCATTAAGTTTTCTTGGTATAAATAATGTGACAGGATCACAGTAATACCCACAAGAGCTTATTGAATTATATAATGATTGATATCCTGGAAGATTAATTGGTAAAGGGTGTAGCAAGTATTTTAAATCGTGACCTATATAATAAAATTTTGCATAAAGAATAGGTAGCAAAAAAATTAATACAAATATTAAAGAAGCCATTATTGTTTTAAAAAATGATTTTTCCTTATAATTTTTATATAGATAAACTATTCCAATAATAGCTATGCTTAGAACAAATGAGAATTTAGATAAAAAAGCTGTGGTTAATAAAAAAGCAATAAATAACGATACTTTAAAAAAATATTTTTTAACAAAAAAATTAAAATAAATTAATAAAAAACTTAAAGTTGTTGCGCCAATTAATAAAATTTGTGGTTTAGAATTTGTTATTAAAAAAAATATTACTGGGGAAGACAAGAATACAATCTTTCCTATTTCTATATTTTGAAAATTTTTTTTTGGTATAATTTTTTTCAAAGAATTAAAGCAACCTATAATACTTAAAATCCCATAAAACTGGACTAGACCACCTATTTGTTCAGCTTTAAATAAAGCTCCCAATAATAAAATAACCTCCCCTGCACCGGATATTTTTGAATGAAACCAGTAACCGTCATGTGGAAATATTGAATAATTTAAATAATATAATGGAACACCCAGATGATAATCTAATGCATCAGCACTGGTAATTGGCCCTAAAGAAATTAAAAAAAATAATATTATTAAGAAAATAGAAATGTAGGAGAAATAGAAACTTTCTTTTTTTAAAAAAATTTTATTTTTTAAAGGAAAAAAAGTATAAATTTTATGAATACCTAAAAAAATTATAATTAAAGTAATAATCTTAAGAGGTAATATTCCAATACTGCTCAAATAAACAAATGGGTATAGGAGCAAAATTATGAAACAACTTCCAATTAGTCCATTTTGATACTTAAGATTAATATAATTATGAAAACATTTCTCTAAATCAAAAAATTTTACTAGCAACTCTCCTATTTTAAAAATACCTATAAAAAGTATTAATGAAGTTAATAAGGATAATGGCTGACTAAACATATTTTGTAATTCATCGTTTATTTTGAAACTCTACTAAAAAATAAATAGTTAAGTTTTTTTGTTATTTTATATTCTAAATATGGCTCAGAAACACAAATTTGTAAAAAATAACCACACGCATAAGAAGTATAAATTTTATTTTTATTCACATCACTTAAAAATGAAATATTTGCTGGCTCTTCATTTTTATTAGGAAAACCTGCAATTGAGTTAAAATTATTTTTATTTTTAAAAACGATAAGACTCAAACATAATAAAATTAAGAAAGTAATAGTATTATAATTTAAAATTAGTTTTAATTTAAGAATAATTTTAGAATAATTAATAAAAACTATTGAACTTAATAAAAGTGATCCCAAAGAAATAAATGGTCCATATGCATATCTTATTGCAGGAGATTGAAACCAAATATACAATGTAAAAAAATAACAAATGCCAATAGTATATGAGAAGGTAGATAAATTAGTGATTTTATAATTAGAGCTAAATTTTAATAGGGTTGCTATTATGTATAAAAAAATAGATATCAAAATTAATAAAAATAATATTATAAAAAAAGCAGTATTAAATACATATTCAGTTAACCATGGATAAAACCAATCAAAACTATTTAGAGTATGATCAAAATCAGTCCATTTTGCTCTTAAGGGCGTGTCCCTAGCAAACGATTTATAGATATTTCCAGCTGTATTAACATCTTTAATTGGAAGACCCCAAGATAAATTCTTTATACAAGTTTTTGCTACTGGAAAAAATACACATCCACTAAGAATAATGCTTCTAATAAGCATTAAGAAAAATAAAAGAAATGCAAGTATATTTATTCTTCTAAAAATTTTTGAATATCTAAAAACTACAACTAACATGAAAGGTATTAAGAGCAAGCTTAAATGACTAAGTTTTGATAGCGCAGCAATAGTGGAGAATAAAATAATCAAATTTAAATATTCAATACTTTTATCTTTATGTTCTATTAATTTTATAAATAAATAAATAGTAATTATAAAAAGACACATAACAACAGAGTCATTTTCAGGCGATCCTATTAGATTATATATTGTACCATTTGCAAAAGGATGAATTATGGTAAAAATTAAAATAAAGAATACAGATGAAACCAAGAATAGGTTGCTAAAATTAAAAGTATTTTTTCTATTTAAAAATACTTCATAAATTAAAACAGAATGAATAATGGCACTTAAAAAATATATAGTCTGAATTTTTTGTAATTTAATATTAAATAAACTTAAAAAAAGATGCCATAAAGAGTTAACACCCAGTCTTGGCTCTAAGTTTGCAATACCAAAACTTATCTTATAATTTGTAAACCACTTAATTGTTTGCAAATGATAAAGAGAGGAATCTCCCAATGTTGGTGTGTTATATGAAATGAATATATAAAAAAATATTATTGGAAATATAATTAAAAAATTAATATTTATCTTTATATTTCGAAAAATAACAGAATATAAAAATAATAAAATTCCAATAATAATTATAAAATATGTAATCGACTTTAAAGGCAATAAAAAATGAAAAAATATTGCTATAAAAGATAATAAAAAAATACCATAAATTATATCTAGATTATTAATTTCTTTAATTGAAAAACTGTTTATAAGGTACTTTAACAATACTGAAAAACCTATTATTGATAAATATATAGTTATTAATGCTAAAAAATTTAAAATCATTTAAAAAAATCTATACCATATAATATGCTAAGACAAAATTTCTATCTCAAGATGATAAAAAAACACCTAGATAATAAAAATTCTAGCATAATGGTCTTTGGTGCAGGAGAAATGGATAAAAATAATTTTAATAAATTAAATTTTGAAAATGTCACATTTAGTAATTTAAATCATTCAAATAATGATTTTGAAATTTTAAACCTTCATGATAATAAAATTCTTGATAATACATACGATTACTGTGTGGCCCATGCTTGCATACATCATAGTTCTCAGCCGCATAAAGCAATATTAGAAATGTATAGAGTCTCGAAAAGAGGTATTTTGATCATAGAAGCAAGTGACTCTTTTATAACTAGATTAGCAGGTAAACTTAAACTTTCTGAGGAATATGAATTTTCAGCTATAAATAAAGGTTCTACTGGTGTTGATAATACAAACATTCCTAATTATGTTTTTAGATGGACGGAAAGGGAGGTTTATAAAGTTATGGAATCTTATGAGCCACATATAATTCATGACATTCAATTTAATTATGCATCTAGTATAAAGCTAAAAGGCTTAAAATATTATTTTATAAAATTTTTTTTAATACCTTACTTTTTTCTTTTTGAAAAAGAAAAAAATTTAATGAGTTTCTTTATAAAAAAGGACCAAAAAAGATTCAAAAAATGGTTTAAAAATTAATTTACTTTAAAGGCTTACCATTTATAATCTTGTATCTAAATTCAGGTGTTTCATGTTTAATCCAACATAAAATTTGTTTTCTACTATCTAAGAAATTTTTTAGATAACCTTTTTCAATTCTCAATAAAAACTCTGCATCTACAGCTTGTCTAGCCAAACATGAATCTTGATTTTTATGTATAATTTTTAAATAATCTACACTTACAAACCAACTTAAAATATTGACAAAAAGTAGTAAGTATAAATATTTTCTTTTAAAGTTGTAAAAAATATAAAAATACAAAAATATCAAAAATGGCTGTAGATAGGAAATTTCTGCAGGAATATAAAAAAATAAAATTAAATTACTTAACATTAACAATAAAATAAATTTTAACTGTGTATTGAGAATTTTATTTTTTTTTAAGGATAAAATTAACAATATAGATATTAGAATTACCTGTATTGGACCAATTGCTTGTGTAAATTTATATATAAATCTAGCCATTAATCCAAAATAACCCTGTTCTAGTGGTCTAGCAGACGTAATCCAATCTATTCCAAAATAATTAGTAAACCATATGGGTAAATAGAAAAGTCCTCCTATAATAAAAGAAGACAGGAAAATGATTAATCTTCTATATTTTGGAATTTCTAATTTAAAAAAAAGACTTGCCATTAAAACAAAAATTACAAAATTAATCCTAGAACCTATGGAGCAACCAAAAAATAAAATTGCTAGTTCATAATATCTATTTTTTAAACAATACAATCCAATAGAGAAAAAAAAGAAAGCCCATGAATAATCAATCGGCTCCAGATTATCAAAAAAAATATATGGATTTGATAAACAAATAACAAGAAACAGTACTAAATTATGTAAGTATTTTTTTTTATTATCACTTTCTTTAAGATTAAAATCATTAAGTGATAGAAATGTGAATACTATAGCTAATGCCATAAAAATAAATGTAACTAGATTGGGTAAAAAACTTCCAAAGTGATAAGATAAAAAACCAATTCCTAATTCAGGGATAGGATATGGTGTAAATCTAGATGCCATAATGTTTGCATGTTTTAGTATTGAAATAAATACACCTATCATAGGAAGTGTATCTTCATCCGAACCATAGCCACCAATAAATGCAAGGTAAACAGCCAACAATATAAGTGAAGCTAGTAGAACACTTAAAAAATTAATTTCTAAATTTTTTATTTTTTTCATCTAAGATATAAAATATGAATAATGTTAAAATTAGTAAATAACCACCATTAAAATAGCCTGCTCCCCTTAAAAAAGTTTGATGAAATAACAATATAAGTAAAAAGAAAAAATTTTCATCTAATATTTTACTTTTACGGTAATGAATTAAGAAAAGAAAAAAAATTAACAAAATAAAAACTCCATACTCTACTATAATTTTTGAAAAATTATTCGATCCATCTTTTTGATTATAATCTTTTACTCTAACTACGTGAGAGGGATATTTAGAATCTTTATAAAATTTTTCATGTATATATTGGTAACTATCAATTCCATGCCCAAACATATTATTTCTTAAACTTATAAAAGCAATTTTAAATGAATCTAAATATACTTGGCTAGATAACTGTTTCGTAACAATTCGAGATATGTGATCTGGTACTATTACATCATGTGATTTATTGTTATCTAATTTTTGATTATCATTAATTTTTATTTCTTTTTTATTATATATTTCTTTGATCATTAAAGAGAGGCCATCAATAGAATTTTCAAATTTTTCTGACATTCCAAAAATTTCACCATCATAAGCACTTTGATCTATGGCAACACAGGTATTTGAATTTTTAATTACTTGATAATTAATAATATTTAATAAGATTAAAACTATAAATAATAAAACATTTTTTTTTATTTTTATTAAATAGAAAAAAATTAAAATTGAAAAAAGAGTAAATGAAATTAAGAATGAAAGCGTCAAACTAAATGAAACTAAAAATAAAAAGATAGTAAAAATTATAATATCTATAGATTTCAATGTTTTTTTAATATGACCATTATCTTTAAAAATTTTTATCAAAAAATAAAAAAAGATAGGAATAGCAGTCATAGCAAAATGAGAGTTTTCACTATGTACTATTTTTGTTTCCCAAAAAAAACCAGGTTGGCAAGAATAAAAAATATTTTTTAATTCACTATAGTTAAAAATAAAATCTTTTAGAATTAATGAAGATAAAATAATTACATAAAAAGCAATTATATAATTTAAATTTTTTAGAATTATTTTTTTATAGATAAATGCAAATATAATAAAATAACTAATAAATAAAATTTTAATTAAAGCTATTTTAGAAAAAGGAAAATGGTAAAAATATACATTTATCAAATAATGGGTAAAAAAAATTAACAAAATAAATGAAATAATTAAAAAAAATTTTTTATTATAATTAAATATTTTAGTTAATTCATAAATTAACAGAGGGGCTAATAGAAAAATAGAAAATCTTATTTGAATTTCTATATCTAAAAGATGCCAAATTGTATCCCAAAAAAAAATTGTTAGGGATGTAACAATAATAATTAGAGATTCTTTAAATCTGTTAAAGTATTGTATCAATTTTTTGTCAAAATCCAGTTTTGAATTACAAGAACATCCACAGATGTTTTGGCAAACAACTCAAATGCATCTGATGGATTTTCACATATTGGGTCATTTATATTTAGTGATGTATTTAAAAGTACTGGTACTCCTGTTTTTTTATAAAATGAATTTATCAAATCATAAAATTTTCGATTATTGGCTTTTTTAACTGTTTGAAATCTACATGTTCCATCAATGTGAACTGCTGAGGGAATCTCTGAAGCTGCGGTAGATTTTGCTTTTGAAACATATGACATAAAATCAGATTCTTCGTTATCAACAATAAATTTTTCAACATATTCCTCTAATATTGCGGGAGCAAAAGGTCTGAAGTCTTCTCTTCTTTTAACTTTTAAGTTGATCGTATTTCTCATATTCGGATCTCTTGGATCTGCAAGTATTGATCTGTTTCCCAAAGCTCTTGGACCCCACTCCATTCTGTCCTGAAACCAAGCTATTACTTTTTTATTATTAAGGTGTTCGGTTGTCTCTTCAACTAGTTCATTAAAATTTTTAAAATATTTAGACTCATAACCTAATGCTTTTAGATCAGTTGCTCTGATAATATTATCTTCAATATACTTATTATCATATTTTGTCCCAAAAAATGTTTGGACTTCTTTTTTATTAATAAATGCTTTGTCAACTTTTGATGATTGATAAAGTGCAGAACCAATTGCGCCTCCAGCATCTCCAGCATTTGAAGATATATAAATATCTTTAAATTTAGTTTTTTCTTTAAGTTTTCCGTTTAATACAGAATTAAAAGCACACCCTCCTGCTAATACTAGATTCTCTACCTTATATTCGTCATAAAGATTATTCAAAATCTTTATTACATATTCTTCAAAAACAGTTTGTACAGAAGCAGCTAAATCTTTATGAAAATTTGAAATTTTTTCATCTATTGTTCTTGGTTTTCCAAATAAGTTACTAAGTTTTTTTGAATATAAATTTTCAAATATAGGAATACCATTTTCAAAATAATAACTAAAATTACTAGTATGATGAGAAAAGTACTGTAAATTAAGTTTAATTGTATTCTCTTGAAAGTGTATTACTTCTTTCTTTAACCTTTCAGCATAAATTGGCTTACCATACGATGAAAGGCCCATAACTTTATATTCATCACCATAATTTTTAAAACCTAAAAATTGAGTAAAGGCTTGATAAAAAATTCCTATAGAGTCTGGATAAATTGTTTTATTAATTAAGTCCATTTGATTTTTCTCACAAAAGTAACTTTCTATTGTGGAAAAATCTCCAGCTCCATCAAAAGATAGTCCTATAGCTTTATTGAAACCAGAACAAAGGTAAGAAGAAGCTATGTGAGATAAATGATGAGGAACATGTACTATTGTACCATTGAATTTTTCTGCAAAATTTACTGATATAAGATTTTGTAAAGAATTTTTTTGATAAGTCAGCATCATTTTTTTTAATATAGAAATTGGATTACTTAGAAGTGAATATTTTATTTTTTCTTTAAAATTATAACTGCTATCAAAATTAACTGTTATATAATCTATATTTTCCATTGATAGATTGGCTGACTTTAAACAAAAATTAATAGAATTTATTGGAAATCCTGCAAAGTGCTTAATTCTAGTAAATCTTTCTTCTTCCGTTGCATATTTAATTTCACCATCAATTAATAAACAAGCAGCTGTATCAGCATGAAATACATTTAAACCTAAAATATTCATTTTTTTATTTTTTAATCGTAATAAACATAAATCTATTGATAATTATAGTCATAATTACAGTTATGATTATAGCTAATAGTATTTTCCAAGTATTTAGAGGCATATAACCAAAATGCACTAAACGATAAGCTAAAATATTACCAATAAGTGAACAAAAAATTAAATTTTTTTTAGATGCAAAAAAACTCCATATTTCTATCATGGAACAGAACAAATATAAAATCAAAGTGCCAAAAAAAACTATGATTAGTGAGCCTGAATAATATAAAAAAGCAAAAATTCCTGGTGTGTAAATAGTGATTAATTTCTTATCATATTTTATATGACCACGAGTAAAGTTTCTTCCCGGCGTGTACTTAAGATCGTCTATTTTTGTCCAATTGGAATTTTTAATTTTTGCCTCGTAAAATGAGAATGAATAATTAAATTTTTCTGAAAAAGACTCTTTAAATAAAGTTAAACTTTTATTAGAATTTCCTTCAACCGCCATTACACCTTCAACACCCACCCAACGATTACCTGCAAGAAAAAGAAGTTGATTAGTTCCTGTTTTAACTATTCTTTCCACATTTTTTTTTTCATCTCTCTGAAGTTCATCATCAACATCTAAATAAGATGCTACATCCATATTAGGTGCTGCAAAATTAAACAAAGTTCTTAATTCTGTTACAGTTAATATACAAATGATAAATAGTATTCCTAAAAAAGAATAAGATTTCATAAAATTAAATAATGAAAATGTGTTTTTTTTAAACAATGTATATTTATATAATCCAAAAATTATTGATAGAGGATTAAATATCATTGCTCGACTCAATTGAGATATGCTTGATAAAAAAGCTTCAAATATAGCAATATAAATAATTTTTAATCTATATTTTTGATACATCTTGTTAAATGAAAAGTAAATTAACAAAGTAGATATTGAAGGAATTCCAATTATGAATAGCCATCGAATAATTGAGTCAAAAATTGGATTTAATTCTAAACTAGCAACTATTCCTTTTTGATAAAATCCAAAATAAAAATTTAATGAATAAAATATTGAAAAAAATAATATAAATATAAGAATAAAATTCTTTATATTTATTTTTTTATATTCACCCTCATCTTCTAAAAAATATTTACTCTTATATGAAAAAAAAAATTTGTGTATTAACAAAGAACCTATAAAAAAACCCAGAAACCCTATTGTACTAACAATCAATACTTTATCAAATGAATTAGGTTTAAAATCAAAAGCACCAACACCTTCTGGAAATAGATAATTATATACACTTATTTGCATTGAAAATTTAAACCAAAAACCTAGCCAAAATAATAAACCAATAAATGTGTCTAAAAATAGGGATTGTTTCCTTAACGAATAATAAAAGAAAAAATTACAAACTAGAGAAAAAATAGTGTAAATAAATTTATTACCTTCATATTCAATTAAAGAAATAAAAAATAATGGAATTATTAGTATAAAAAAAAAAATTATTTTTAGATTTTTAAACGTTAAATAACCTAGAAAAGTATTAAACATAATTTTTTATACTTAAGCTTAAATTATAATAAAATAAACTATTAATTAGAGCTCCTACTAAAAATGAATATTTTAAAAGATCTATTTGACCAATAAAAAAAGTAATAGGAACTACTGTGCATAATATTATTGAATAATAAAAATCAGTGATAAAAACTGTGTTTTTTTTACTTATATTACTCAATAAAATTTCTTTTCTTTTATACTGACCATAAAGCATAAAAAAAGATCCTAAAATTGATATCGCAGCTATTTCTAAAAATAGCTCATTAACAATAATGTTTAAAAAAAATTTCTCATCAAAAGAAAACACTACTATAAAAAATACTATTATAGGAAGATAAAATATAAACGATATCTTTAGTAATTTTAAAAAAGAATTTTTCATTTTTAAAAAGTATGGACCAAAAGTATTAACAAAAATTGTTGCTGGTAATGAGCCTATTGAAAATGCGGCGTAAAAAATACCTGCTTTTTCTGCTCCTACAAAAAAATAGATGCCAATTCTCCATAAAAAATTACAAAAAATTTGAGAGAATGAAGATAAAAAACTTTTATCAAAATTTTTAATAATATTTTTTTTTTTAATTATATAAAAACTTTTTATAAAATTTAGATTTAAAGAAAAAACAATATAAATAGATAATAATATTATAAAGCAAATCAATAATATTGAAAAATAATTATAAATATTTCCTGAAAAAAAAATATAGATTAATAATAGGTAAAAAATGATATATGAAATTGTTAAAAAAAAATTATTTTTAAATTCTCTATTAATTTCATTTTTAGTCACAATGATTTCTAAAATCCAAAAAACACATAATAAAGGAACTAAAAAAAATAAGTTGTAAAAAAAAGCTTTATTATAAAAATAAATTATTGAATTAATAAAAACAATTATAATTATTGAAAATATAAATCTAAAAAGTATCGAAGCATCAATTATTTTTTTTTCTGGTTTAAAAATAATTAATTGCCTCTTATTTGCTGACAATGACTGTGTTATAAATATTGCTGATGCTGTCACTAAGCCAAAATATGATGATAATTCATATTCTTTGATTAATACTAATAAAATAATAACTAATGGAGAAAAAATTATATTCAAAAATAAAATAAAATTTGTATTAAAAAGATTAATTTTATTAGTTTTTCTTAAATTCATTTAATCTATTTAGTTCCATTATTAACTTTTTAGAATTAACTTTATTCTGAAATATAAGCTTCAAAAGCTTATACATAATTTTTTTAAGATAATGATATAAAAAAAATATTCTATAATTTTCATAATAAATATTTAAATCTTCTTTAATTTTTTTTAATAAATACACTTTATTACCGCTTAAGCCACCTGTTAACATATAAATACTTAGATATTTAATATGTGTATGTAATAAATTATCTTTAGAAAGTTTTAAAAAAAAGTCAGTGTCTGATGCAATTGAATAACTAGTATTATATAATTTTTTTTTTAATAATAATTTTTTTCTTATAAAAGTTGATGTATGAGCAATTTTAAAAATATTAGTTGAGTTAAGATTATCAACTTTATAATTCCAGTTTCTTTTTATATTTTTTTTATTATAAAATTGAATATTTGAAGTAATAATATCTTGATGTTTAATTTTTTTATCCATGTATTGTAAAACGTGCCTTGAAGCAAAGATATCACCAGAGTGAATTAAAAAAATATAATTCCCTTTGGCTTTTTTTATCCCATTATTTATTGCTTCATATAAATTTTTATCTTTTTTTTTAAAAATTTTTATTTTACTAAATTTTTTATATTTATTAATGATTGATGTAGTCCCATCGGTTGAATTTCCATCACAAATTATATATTCAAAATTTTTGTTTTTTTGAGATAAAACACTTTTTATTGTTCTTTCTATATTTTCATTATCATTTTTTACAACAGTGATAATTGAAAATTTCAATGTTTATTCAATTCGTCTAGACTTTTAATTGTTAATTCAGTGCCAGTTGTTAGGTTTGTTTTTGCAGTCCAACCTAAACTTTTTGCAAGATTAACATCTAAAACCTTCCTCATAGTTCCATTCGGTTTTGATTTATCAAATCTTAATTCTGGATTAAATTTTATATGTTTTTTTAAAAATTCTGCATATTTTAATATTGTTAAGTCTTTTCCTGTGCCAATATTTACTAAATGTGGAGAATTTTTATTCATAAAATAAATGCTAGCATCCGCAAGATCATCAACATAGAGTAGTTCTCGTTTGGCTTTTCCATTTCCCCAAATTTCTATATTTTTTCTATTTTCTTTTTTAGCAATTAATATCTTTTTAATAAGAGCTGGGTAAAAATGACTTGTACTAAGGTTAAAATTATCATTAGGACCATAAGTGTTACAAGGCATTAGACATCTATAGTTTACACCAAATTGAAAATTATAACTTTCACAAGTTTTGATACCTGCAATTTTTGCTATAGCATAGGGCTCATTTGTTTTTTCTAATTCTTTTTTTAAAAGTAAATTTTCTTTAATTGGTGTATTAATATTTTTTGGATATACACAGCTAGAACCCAAAAAAATTAAATTATTAATGTTGTTTATTTTACTTCCATGAATCAAATTATTTTGTATTTGTATATTTTCGTATATAAAATCAGCTCTATTAACATTATTATCACTTATTCCTCCAACTCGAGCAGCAGCAATAAATACAAATTTTGGTTTTTTTCTTTTTAAGAAAGAGAAGGTTTCGTTCTGATTTATTAGATTTAGATTTTTTCTTGTGACTGTTATAATATTTTTATAATTTTTTGCTTTTAGTTTTCTAACAATTGCTGATCCCACTAAACCTGTGTGACCCGCAACAAATATAGGATCATTTTTTTTTATTAACATTATTTTAAGACTCTAAGTTTAAATCATTTATTACCATTTTTCTTACAAGTTCTTTAAAATTTGTTTTGGGTTTCCACTTTAATAACTTTTGTGCTTTTTGGCTATTACCTAGTAATTCATCCACTTCAGCACTTCTAAAATATTTTTTACTACATCTTACTACGCATTTATTTTTATCATTATAAGCTTTTTCATTAACTCCCTTTCCTTTCCATGTAATTTTCATTTTAAGGACTTTTGCAGTTTCGTTGATAAAATCTTTTACAGTCTTTTGTGTGCCTGTTGCTATGACATAGTCATTAGGTTTTTTTTGTCTTAAAATTAACCACATAGCCTCCACATAGTCTTTTGCATAACCCCAATCCCTTTTAGCAGCTATATTTCCTAATACTAAATCATTTTGTAGCCCAAGTTTAATCCTAACCATTCCTTGTGTAATTTTTCGTGTTACAAAATTTTCTCCTCTTCTTTCACTTTCATGATTGAACAAAATACCATTGCTGACGAATAGTCCATACGCTTCTCGGTAGTTTATAGTAATCCAATGAGCATATAATTTAGATACACCATAAGGGCTTCTTGGATAAAATTTTGTATTTTCATCTTGCTTTTTTTTTTGTATTTTTCCATAAAGTTCAGATGTTCCAGCCTGATAAAATTTTATTTTAGGATTTAAAATTCTAATACTTTCTAGAATTCTTAGTACACCAATTGCGTTAACGTCAGCTGAATATTCTGGTACAGAAAAAGATACAGCAACATGTGATTGTGCTGCAAGATTATAAATTTCATCTGGCTTAGTCTTTTGTATAAGTGTGAATATAGAATTAAAATCTGCAAGGTCTGCATAATGTAAATGAAAATTTTTATTACTTCTCAAGTGATCTATTCTTGGTGCAGTTAAGAGTGAAGTTCTTCTTTTCATTCCATGAACCACATAGTTTTTTTTGAGAAGGAGTTCGGCTAAATATGAACCATCTTGACCTGTTATACCTGTTATTAATGCAACTTTTTTCATAAATTATATGCTTTTCTTACACCATGATGATTGTTTTTAAAAGAGTAGAGATAAATACCTAAAATAAACCAAAACCAAAAACCAAAACTAGTTGAAAAAAAGTCACCGGTTGGTTTTAAAGGAAAAATAAATGCAATAATAGCTGATAAGCTGGCATATATTAATAAATTTTCACTAGTTGAGTGATTTTTTAAATTAAAATTATAAAAGCCTTTCTTTAAAAGGTATAAAATAAATACAGCAAAAAATATATAACCAAACAAACCCATTTCAGCAAAAATTTGAACATGATAGTTATGAGGGTGAGTTGAGCAAACACTCTTAGTGTGAAAACTAGATATAAATTTATATTTATCCTCTAAAAATTTAAAATCATAATTTTTACATTCATGTCTAAATGACTTAATTCCTGTGCCAAAAATAGGGTTGGACTTAAATATTTCGTAAGCTGACAGATAATGGTGTCCCCAAGAAGTATCTAGAGAATTTTTGATAATATCTTTGTAATTTAAACCTTTAAAGCATGTTTTAATTTTTTTTATTGTTGTTTTTTCAAAACTCATTCCACATTCAGCTTTTGTTAATAAATACATGGGGTAATTTACTAGTCTTTGATTGACTGTTG
>TARA_B110000027_G_scaffold76805_1_pt1 | contig 16711 bp, 11 predicted proteins | sample TARA_B110000027 | Tara Oceans TARA_B110000027 (sample SAMEA4397101) | marine metagenome | biome: Polar Biome; feature: [SRF] surface water layer (ENVO:00010504); material: water (ENVO:00002006), including particulate matter (ENVO:01000060) such as... | depth 5 m
AGCACCAGTCAAAATTGACCTTGATGTCAGAATCTTTAAGAAATGATGGTAGAATATGGGTTCCTAAAAATTTAGATGATGTAAAATCCATTAGAGCAGGTAAACTTAACCCCACTGAAATTTCAGAAGAGAATCGTGATTATTATTTAGAACGACGCTATCCAGCATTTGGAAATTTAGTGCCTCGTGATGTTGCATCTAGAGCTGCTAAAGAACGTTGTGATGCAGGTTATGGTGTTAACAAAACTGGGGAAGCAGTTTACCTTGATTTTGCTGCCGCAATTATTCGTTATGGCTCAGAACAAGCCCATATTAAAGGACTGGATGAAAACAATGCTATTTTAGTTAAAAAGTTAGGGCAAGAAGTAGTTCGTGCGAAATATGGAAACTTATTTCAGATGTATGAAAAAATTGTTGATCATGATCCCTATGAAACTCCAATGATGATTTATCCTGCAGTGCATTATACAATGGGTGGGGTTTGGGTAGATTATAATTTAATGACTTCGGTCCCTGGATGTTATGCTATAGGAGAGGCTAATTTTTCTGATCATGGTGCAAACCGACTTGGAGCTTCTGCATTGATGCAGGGGTTAGCAGATGGATATTTTGTATTGCCCTATACCATTGGAGATTATCTTGCCGACGATATCCGAACAGGAAAAATTGACACAAATCATCCAGAATTTGAAAAAGCAGAAGCTGTTGTTAAAGCTCAGCTCGATAGATTTATCAATACTAAAGGTAAAAACACTGTAGATTATTACCACAGGAAACTGGGTAAAATTATGTGGGATAAATGTGGAATGTCTCGAAATACAAATGGTTTAAAAGAAGCCATCGCTGACATTAAAGCCTTAAGAGAAGATTTTTACAAAAATGTAAACGTACCGGGTAAAACAAATGAATTTAATGAACAGTTGGCCAAAGCAGGGCGTGTGGCAGATTTCTTGGAACTGGGAGAATTGTTCGCAAAAGATGCTTTAGAACGAACCGAATCCTGTGGAGGACATTTTAGAGAAGAATCCCAAACACCAGAAGGAGAAGCCTTAAGGAATGACAAGGATTTTACTTTTGTCTCTGCATGGGAATACAAAGGCGACCCTTCAGATGCCAAGTTGCACAAGGAGGAATTAAACTATGAAGAAATCGAAGTAAAAACAAGATCGTATAAATAGTATCATAAATTACAGCAGCAAAATAAAATGTTAAACCTCTTTATAAATTCAATACGTAAAAAATAAATCCAATGCCTAATGTTTTTTGGCTAATAAATTAAGATATGAATTTGACATTAAAAGTTTGGAGACAAGCGAATGCGATTGCAAAAGGAAAAATGGAAATCTATCCCATTGCGGATGTTTCTCCTGACATGTCCTTTTTAGAAATGATGGACGTTTTGAATGAACAATTGATGGGTCAAGGAATTGATCCTATTGCTTTTGACCATGATTGCCGTGAAGGAATTTGTGGAATGTGCTCTATGTTTATAAATGGTGAAGCCCATGGACCCGATCGTTTGGTAACTACTTGTCAGTTACATATGAGAAAGTTTAAGGATGGAGATACCATTACCATAGAGCCCTTTAGAGCAAAAGCCTTCCCTGTGATTAAAGATTTGACAGTTGATCGCTCAGCTTTCGACCGCGTTCAGCAAGCAGGTGGGTTTGTAAGTGTCAACACTTCTGGGAATACCCAAGACGCTAATTCTATTCCTATTGATAAACACGATGCGGATAAAGCCTTTGATGCAGCTACCTGTATTGGATGTGGAGCCTGTGTAGCTACCTGTAAAAACGCTTCTGCAATGCTCTTTGTTTCCGCAAAAGTATCTCAGTACGCGCTTCTTCCTCAAGGGAAAGTAGAGGCCACTGATCGTGTCACTAACATGGTAAAACAAATGGACGAAGAAGGTTTTGGAAACTGTACTAACACGGGTGCATGTGAAGTTGAATGTCCTAAAGGAATTTCTCTGGAGAATATTGCCCGTCTGAACCGTGAATTCTTATTTGCCAGTTTGAAGGGATAAATGTCTTAAACTAATACCTATTCTATATGTATCTTAAATATACTATGTTAAGCTAGAATATAATAAACGATTATTATTTTCCATTAAAAAACACAAGAACTCCAATCACTATGAGAACTACAACTAGTGAAATTAAAATATCTACCCAAGTATAACTATTCTTATTTTTTTGTTTTTCCTCCAAGGTTAGGGTCCCAAATGTTAAGTTGGCAATGGCATCCCTATTCGGCGCTTTGGTAGCGTAACTTATTATTAGCATAAATAAAACGCAAAGTAAAAAGAACCAAGATCCAAAACTCAAAAAGTTCATAGTTCCTATGAAATATAAAATACCTTCCGGATTTAATTGTTCTTGAATAAGTTCTAAGAAAATCCTAAAGAACGCAAAGATAATTCCCATGACCAGGGTATAAAAAGCTGCAGTGGCATTGACTCTTTTATGAAAAACACCCAATAGAAAAACTGCAGTAATCGGAGGAGCTATATAGGATTGTACACTCTGTAAATATTCATATAAAACGCCAGAAATATTACTCATGATGGGAATCCAAATAATTCCAATTATAACTACAAATATCGTAGCAATTTGACCAGTACGCACCAGTTTTTTCTCAGGGGTATTAGGGCGTAATTTTTTATAAATATCCACAGTAAAAAGAGTCGAGCAGGAATTAAATACAGAAGCTAGTGAACTCATCAAGGCTGCAAGAAGTCCTGCTGCGACCAGTCCCCTTAGTCCAGAAGGAAGTAAATTACTCATTAAAATTGGAAAAGCTTGGTCTGGATTATCCCATTCCAATTCTCCTCTTAATTTCAATGTAAGTGCAATCACTCCCGGAATCAAAAACAAGAATACTGGTAAAAGTTTCAATAAAGCTCCAAAGATAGTTCCTCTTCGACCTTCTTTAATGTTTTTTGCAGTAAGTGCACGTTGCACGATATATTGATCTGTACACCAGTACCAAATCCCGACAATAGTGCTAGAAATGAACAATGCAGGCCATGGAAAATCAGGATCACTCGCTGGGCGCCACATATTAAAGTATTCTGGACCCAAGGTTTCTTTCATACTACTCCAACCACCTACTTTCTCTAAGCCTAAATAGGTTAATGATGCTGCTCCTATAATTAATAAAATAGCTTGTAGTGTTTCTGTATATACAACAGCCCGCATACCTCCCAAAACGGTGTAAACTCCTGTTAAAACCACTGTTGCAATAGCACCAGTCCAAAAATCAATACCTAGCAATGCAGACACTACGACACCTCCGGCATATATTGTTACTGATATTTTTGTTAATACATAAGCAATAATAGAAAAGATGGAAAGGACCCAACGGGAACGAGCATCAAAACGTTTTTCAAGAAATTCAGGCATGGTAAAGACGCCACTTCTTGCATAAAAAGGAAGGAAAACCCACCCTAGAATAAGTACAATCCAGGCATGAACCTCATAGATCAATAAGGGTAATCTGTTACTAGCACCAGTTCCTGCGAGACCTACAACATGTTCTGATCCAATATTGGAAGCAAAAATAGAAGCACCTACAACAAACCAACCAATATTTCTTCCAGCAAGAAAATAGTCCTCTGTGTCGTTCTTTTTCTTTTTTATAACCCAAATAATAATACCAAGAAGTAGCATGAAATAAAGCCCAATACTAATCCAGTCTAAAGAGTCTAATTGCTGCATTTTTTATTTTATTAATTATATTTGGTATTAGTTAAATATTGATTTTTAAATATAATTAAATAAGAATTATATGAAAAGGTTTACGAATTTAAAAAAAGAAAAATGATTTCTGATTTACACATAACGGCATTTCAAATACCACTAGTTTGGGAGAATACCGCTAAAAACCTTGCTTTTATTGAAAAACAATTTATAAATCTTTCTCAAAAAACCGATTTACTTCTTTTACCTGAAATGTTTACCTCTGGTTTTACCATGAAACCTGATGCAGTATCAGAAACAATGAAAGGCGAAACAATTAGATGGATGAAAAAATGGGCAGCAAAACTAGGAATTGCGATTGGGGGAAGTATAGTAATTAAGGAAAGCAGTAAGTTTTATAATCGTTTTATTTTTGTTACACCCAAAGGGAATCTTTCATATTATGATAAACGACATCTTTTTACTTTGGCAGGAGAACACCTAGAATATGAGTCAGGAAATAATGATGGCATTTTAGAATATAAAGGGTGGAAAATCTGTTTGCGAATTTGCTATGATTTACGTTTTCCCACATGGTCTCGAAACACTCAAAATTATGATGTATTAATCTATGTTGCTAACTGGCCGCAACCGAGGGTTAACGCGTGGGATATCCTACTTAAGGCACGTGCAATTGAAAACATGAGTTATGTTGTTGGAGTTAATAGGATTGGGGAAGATCAGAAGGAGAATATATATCCTGGTCACACTGCAGTTTATGACGGTTTAGGTAAATGTATCTCTGAAAGTGCAGACTCCCTTAAGTTAGTAATTTCAGCAAAACTTAATTACCTTGAACTTCAAGAACTCCGGAGGGAGTTACATTTTCTGGAGGATCAGGATAGTTTTGACTTGTATTAAAAGTTTCATTCATATCCCAATTAGCTCTTAAGTCAATTTCCTTCCAATAATAGATTACTTTTTCAGGCTGAATCTTTTTTAGGTAATCCCCAGTATCCCATTGCTTATTTCCATTTGGATCTTCAATAAGTCGAACGATATATTTACCAGCTTTTAATAATTCAAAAGTATAATTGCTACCTGGCGTAAGACTGTCATAACGACGAATTACTTTTTTATTACTGAGTAATTCAATGATGAAAGAATTTGGGGTTTGATGTTGAACTTTTAAATTGATGTTTCCGTAATCTTCAATTTTTTTAGTTGAGGTTCTTATTACAATAGTGTCATGCGTTTGTCCCCAAAAATCGTTAAGGGCATTCGGTAGAAGCATAATTTGATAACGATCATTTGGAGAAACTTCAAAATCTACTGTAATACGATCATAATTTTCTTGAATTTTTAGTGAAGAAGGAATTTGAATCGTATCTAAATTTGTGACTATAACTTGATCTGATTTGACCTCAGTAATAGGTAAATTACTCTCTAATTCAAATTTATTTTTTAAGCCCAATGTTCCAGAAGTAAACGCTTTAATTACTAATGAATCTTTAATAGGATTTTTAAAATAAACCGTTTTGGATCTTAAGGTATCTTTAATTTCAAATTCAAACTTTAAAGAGTCTAATTTTGCTCCTTTAAACCAATAATTTAAAGTATCAGAAGTACGACTTTTACTTACTAATGATTCAAAACCATCAGGGACTTCACTAATCATTTTAAAGGGCTCTTCAGTGCGATCACCATAATAACCAAGGGCAATATTATGATCATTTATATAATAGGGTTTATCCCAAAAGAAATTTGTCTTTTCCTTGAAGATTCTTAAATCAATAATGGAGTCCTTAGGAAGCTCAATTAAACGATCAATATATCCAATTTTATCGGAACTTTGGTCAAAGAAATAATTTCCAGAGGCGTCTTCAATTGCGATTAAGCCGTATTTTCCAGCACGTAAATTTTGAAAACGATATATCGTAGTGTCCAAAGTGCTTGTAACATAAAGAGGTTTTTGGGTATAAATTACAGAGTCTTTATAAATACTATCAACAGGATATAATTGAAGTGAGATAAAAGAGTTAGTTTCTTTTTCAAAAGCATCGGTAATTTTTCCTTTAATATAAAGTGAGTCAATTGTTGGTCCTGTAGATAAAGTATATGTTAAATATGAGCTAGGATTTGATTCATTAAAATCAACTATACCTTCTCCAAAATTGAAAGTATACGTTGTGTTTTCTAAAAGGCTATCCATTAATTTGATATTTACCTTTCTTGAAGCTCCAGTGGTTGGATATACTTTGTATTGAGTGGAATTTAATGGAGGTGAAATAATGAGTTGTTTGCTTATTTTTTTGAGGGTGATATATTCGTTAAAAGTTAGTGTGATTTCATCTTTATCAAAAAAAGTAGTATTCATTTTTGGAGATGCATTAATCAAAATAGGAGGAATTGAATCTTTAGGGCCACCAGTTGGAGAGGATCTTTTAGCACATTGTAAAGTGCATAATAGTATAAATCCTAAAAGTAAAAGCGTACCAATATATTTCATTTTTCGTAAATATTTTTTCTTATAAATATTTAACACAAAATAACATAATATTCTACTTACAACCTACAAGCTAGAGAATCTATACTCAATTTTAACTCATGATTTTATTTTGTTATGATTTATTCAATGATATTATTTGAAATAACTATTTAAAAAAAAGAAGTATTGGAGCAAAGAAAAATATATTTTTTATTGATTTAAGATAAGAGTTCGATAAAATAACAAAAAGGATTATTTTTGTGGTATGGCTCAACAAACAGATCAATTCAAAAAAGTAATTTCCCATGCAAAAGAGTATGGTTTTGTTTTTCCTTCAAGTGAAATTTATGACGGTTTAAGTGCTGTTTATGATTATGCACAAAACGGATCCGCATTAAAAAGTAATATCCGAGAATACTGGTGGAAATCGATGGTTCAACTTAACGAAAACATCGTTGGTATTGATGCAGCAATTCTTATGCACCCAAAAACTTGGAAAGCATCAGGCCACGTTGATGCATTTAATGATCCGTTAATAGATAATAAAGTTTCTAAAAAACGGTATCGTGCTGATGTATTGGTTGAAGACTATGTTGCCAAAATTGAAGCCAAAATTGAAAAAGAGATTACTAAGGCGTCAAAGAGGTTCGGTGATTCTTTTGATAAAGAACAATTTAAGTTAACTAATCCTAGGGTTTTGGAGTATCAAGAAACCGTAAAATCTATTATAAAGCGCTTGGGACAATCTCTTGAAAAAGAAGATTTATCAGATGTTAAAGCATTGATAGAAGAATTAGAGATAGCTTGTCCAGAATCAGGTTCAAGAGAATGGACAGATGTCAAGCAATTTAACTTAATGTTTGGCACAAAACTAGGGGCCTCTGCTGAATCTGCAATGGATTTATATTTACGCCCTGAAACAGCACAAGGAATTTTTGTAAATTTCTCAAACGTTCAAAAAACAGGACGAATGAAACTTCCTTTTGGAATTGCACAAACAGGTAAGGCCTTCCGTAATGAGATTGTTGCACGTCAATTCATTTTCAGAATGCGGGAATTTGAGCAAATGGAAATGCAATTTTTTATTCCTCCAGGTACACAAAAAGAATGGTATGAGCATTGGAAAAAAACACGTCTCAAATGGCATGTTAATTTGGGGCTGGGAAGGGAAAACTATCGTTTTCATGATCACGAAAAATTAGCTCATTATGCTGATGCAGCCTCTGATATTGAATTTCGTTTTCCTTTTGGATTTAAAGAGTTAGAGGGCATTCACTCTCGAACAGATTTTGATTTAAGTAGTCACGAAAAGCATACGGGCAAAAAATTACAATATTTTGATCCTGAACGAAATGAAAATTATGTTCCTTATGTAGTTGAAACTTCAATCGGTTTGGATAGAATGTTTTTAGCTATTTTTTCTAATGCTCTAACGGATGAGGTTTTAGAGGACGGATCTGCGCGAACGGTTTTAAAATTACCTCCAGCTTTATCTCCAATTAAAGTAGCGGTGCTACCCTTGATTAAAAAAGACGGTTTACCAGAATTGGCTCGTTCTATTTATGATGAGTTGAAATGGAGTTTTTCTGTCAACTACGATGAAAAAGATGCGGTTGGAAGACGCTATCGTCGACAGGATGCACTGGGAACACCATACTGTATAACAGTTGACCATCAAAGTTTAGAAGATCAAACGGTAACCCTACGTGAAAGAGATAGTATGAAGCAAGTTCGTGTTGCTATTACTGATTTAAAGGAAAATATTTCTGATCATGTTTCTTTGGAAGTCCTGCTGCGCAAGCTTTAATTTCACTTTCTTATAGAAGTTTAATCCAAGGAAAGAACGGCTCTTTTTTATTGCTCTTTTAGAACCTTAAAGGCTACTAAAACTGTTCTCTGGAAATAAAAATGAGCTTTTCAAATAAAAGGATTGGGTCTAAAATGTATACCGTCCATCAATATATTTTCATAACCAAGAGGATTTTTTATCTTCGTATAAAAAGAATTTGAAGATACTCTCATATAATGTCAACGGAATACGTGCAGCAATAAATAAAGGTTTTGCAGAATGGTTGAAAGCGACTCAAGCAGATGTGATTTGTATTCAGGAAATAAAAGCTTTAGAAGAACAAGTTGACACTAAAGTATTAGAGGACCTAGGCTATCATCATTTTTGGTTTTCAGCACAAAAAAAAGGCTATAGTGGGGTTGCTATTTTTTCTAAAATAAAACCCAATAATGTAACCTTTGGTTGCAGTATTGAACACATGGATTTTGAGGGTAGAATTATTAGAGCGGATTTTGATAAAGTTTCCGTTATGAGCTTGTATTTACCCTCTGGGACAAACATTGATCGATTGGAATATAAATTTAAATTCATGGCTGAATTTCAAGCATATGTTGACCTTTTGAAAAAAGAGTTACCTAACTTGATTATCTGTGGGGATTATAATATTTGCCACCACGCAATTGATATTCATGATCCTGTTCGTAATAAGAATGTCTCTGGATTTTTACCAGAAGAACGCAAATGGCTAGATGGCTTAATTAATTCAGGTTTTATTGATTCATTCCGATATTTAAATTCAGAACCCCATCAATATAGTTGGTGGAGTTATCGTGCAAATGCCAGAAATAACAACAAAGGTTGGCGAATAGATTATGCCCTTGTTAGCCTCCCTTTGAAAGGGAACATAAAGAGGGCATTCATTTTACCTGAAGCTAAACATTCTGATCATTGTCCTGTTGGGGTTGAATTAAATTTTTAATATGAAAAAACTTTTTATAATAAAACTATTTATAGGTGCAATGATAACTACAAGCTGTGTCTCTACTAAAGTATTCAATGATATAGAGTCAAGATATGCTGCTTTAAAAATGGATCGAAATATTATTGAAAAGTCTCGAGATTCTATTCAACAGTCTTGGGATTTTTTGGAGGATAAACGGAAGCAGTCCATTTTGTATTTAAAACGCTCAAGAGACAGCGTTTTAAATGGCTTAAAAAGCTTAAAGAATTTGAAAAAAAAATATGTATTTCTGGAACAAAATAGTAGTCAAAAAATTCAGGAAAGTATTGGCGTCAACAATGCTTTATTAAAAGAAATCGCAATCAAAGAGGCTGAATTGCTCACCCGTTCAGAACGAGTAGATCAATTGGAAAAATTAATATCAGAACAAAAAGAAGCTTTATTAGAATTGAAACAACGTCTTTCAGATGCACTCTTAAATTTTGAAGGAAAAGGATTGACGGTAGAACAAAGAAATGGTAAAGTATATGTCTCAATGGAGAATAAACTTTTATTCAATTCAGGGAGCTGGAATGTGGGAAGAGAAGGGCAGAGAGCTTTGGGTCAATTAGGAAATGTTTTAGCAGATAATCCAGACATTGTTGTTATGATCGAGGGGCATACGGATAATGTTTCTTTTAGCCCAAAAGGCGCATTGGAATCTAATTGGGATTTATCGACAAAAAGAGCAACTTCTGTAGTAAACATATTATTACAAAACGAACTGATATTACCTCAAAATTTAACAGCTGCAGGGAGAAGTGAATACATTCCCGTAGCTCCTAATTCAAATGTCAATGGGCGTGCGGTAAATCGAAGAATTGAGGTGATATTAAGCCCTCAATGGGATGAAATAAACGCGCTATTGAATAATTAAATTTATGGAATATAATTTTTTACCTAATACTGATATAAAAGTCAGTAAAATTTGCCTTGGTACTATGACTTGGGGTCGGCAAAATAACGAGTCCGAAGGGCATAGCCAAATGGATTATGCTTTAGATCATGGCGTTAATTTTTTTGATACTGCAGAGTTATATCCTGTTCCTCCTCGTCAGGATGAACAGGGAAATACAGAGCGTTTTATTGGAACTTGGTTTAAAAAAACAGGAAATCGAGAAAAGGTTATTTTGGCATCTAAAATTGCAGGTCCAGCAGGATTCACCCAGCACATCAGGAGTGATAAAAGTTTTTCAAAAGAAACTATTGATACTGCAATTGAGGGAAGTTTAAGGCGCCTTCAAACTGATTATATCGATTTATATCAGATTCATTGGCCGGAAAGAAATACTAATTACTTTGGAAAGAGAGGGCATAATTATGAAAAAGGCGAAGTGTGGGAAGAAAATTTTGAAACGGTTTTGGATGCGTTAAGTGCCCATGTTAAAGCGGGAAATATTCGTTATGTTGGTTTGTCTAATGAAACACCCTGGGGAACAATGCGCTATTTAAAGGCGCAAAATGAGAATCGTCCTAAAATGATAACAATTCAAAATCCTTATTCTTTATTAAACCGAACATTTGAAGTTGGAAATGCTGAAGTTTGCCATCGTGAAAATTTGGGTTTATTAGCATATTCTCCTTTGGCTTTTGGAGTTTTGAGTGGGAAATACCGTCAAGGAAAAAAACCTAAAAATGTTCGGATTACTCTATTTCCTAATTATAGTAGATACAGTAATGCCCAGTGTAATCGGGCAGTTGATCTTTATCATGACCTTGCAACAGCCAACGGAATGACATTAACACAAATGGCTTTATCTTTTGTCAATGACAGACCTTTTGTAACCAGTAATATAATTGGAGCAACTTCTATAAATCAGCTTAAAGAAAATATTAAAACAGCTTCAATCAATTTATCTGATGAAGTTTTAAAAGCAATAGATGAAATTCAGGAGTTAGTTCCTAACCCAGCACCCTGAGAGATTTATAATTTTTTTTTAAAGGAATTATGCCATTAGTAGTGGTTATATATTTCTTTTAAAACTTTCCTGGTCTTTATTATTAATTAATATTTTAGTAAAATTATAATTTGGCACCCCGGGAAACAATTAAAGATTTATGAAGTCTAAATAATAACAAAAAAAGTAATTCTTATTTTAAAGCACTATATTGATTAAAACTAAAAACCATAAAAATGAAAACAATTAAATTATTTACACTAATCTCTTTTATTTTTTTAAATCATAACATTTATGCTCAAACGGTTGAAGAAATCATTTTTAATTATTTTGAAAATACAGGAGGCTATGAAAATTGGGGAAATCTACAAGGAATTAAAATGGTGGCTAATATGAATCAACAGGGTATGGAAATTCCAATGGAAATATATCAAATGAAAGATGGAAAACAGATGACCGTGATCAACTTTCAAGGAAAAGAAATTAAGCAAGGAGTTTATGACGGAGAGTATTTATGGTCTCACAATTTCATGACAATGGAAGCCGAGGAGAGTGATGCTGAAACCACCGCTAATTTTAAACTAGACACCAATGATTTTCCAGATTCTTTTTATGATTATAAGGCTAAAGGATATACTGTTGAATTAATGGGTACTGAAGATTTTGAAGGAACTGAAACCTTTAAAATTAAATTAGTTAAAGAACCTAAGATCAACGAGGGAGTTGAAGAAGAGGATGTTTCTTTTTTTTATTTTGACGCTGAAAACTTTGTACCCATTGCAATGGAAAGTGAGATTAAATCAGGCCCTGGAAAAGGAATGACCATGGAGGTATCGTTTAGTGATTATGAAGAAGTTGAGGGACTTTATTTTCCTTTTTCAATGACACAAGGAGTAAAAGGTCAGCCAGGACAACCTATTACTATGAGTGAAATTATTTTGAATCCTATGGTAGAGGAAAATAATTTTGTAATTCCCTCAAAAGAATAATTTAAAAAAAAAGCTCTTTAAAATGAAATTTTCAATCGCTAGTACAGTATCTCTCTTTTTCTTTTTTTCGACTTTAGTTTTTTCTCAAAGAAGTAAATCTAATGAAGGAAAGTCTCTTTTTGGAGATCTAACCGCCAGACATATTGGTCCTGCGTTAATGAGCGGAAGAATTAACGATCTTGAGTTACACCCTTCTAACAATAAAATTCTTTATTTAGGTGCTGCCGGTGGTGGAGTTTGGAAATCAAATGATGGTGGAGCAACTTTCAACCCTATTTTTGATGAATATATCCAATCTATTGGAACAGTAACTTTAGACCCCAATGACCCTGACAACATAATTTATGTTGGCACTGGAGAAACTTGGACTCGAAATAGTGTTTCTTATGGTAATGGTTTATATAAATCTATTGATGGTGGCTCGAACTGGAATAAAATAGGACTAGAAAATTCGGAGCGTATTGCGAGTATAATTGTGAATCCAATAAATAGCCAAGAGATTTATGTTGCAGCTCTTGGAGCACTTTGGGGAGACAACGAGGAACGAGGAGTGTTTAAATCTTTAGATGGAGGTCAGACTTGGGATAAAGTACTTTATGTTAATCCCAAAACAGGCTGTGCAGATTTGATCATGGATCCAAATAACCCCTCTATTTTGTATGCTTCTATGTGGGAATTTAGACGCACTGGATGGTCATTTGATTCTGGAGGTGAAAACAGTGCACTCTACAAATCGATTGATGGTGGAGAAACATGGAATAAAATTCATAAAGGTTTTCCAAAAGGAAAACTAGGAAGAATGGGTATCGCTTTAGCCCCGAGTAATTCCAATAAACTTTACACAGTAATTGAAGCAGAGAAAAAAGAAGATAAAGGCTTATACGCAAGTTCAGATGGGGGTCAAAATTGGGAACAATTGAATAACGACTTTGAAATTACTGTTCGACCCTTTTATTTTTCCAGAATAGTCGTTGATCCTAAAGATGAAAATGTTATAGTTAAAGCAGGACTCTCAGGTTCCATTTCAAGAGATGGCGGTAAAACGTTTAAGGATTTGGGGAATATGCACAGTGATGTTCATGATATTGTATTTTCAAATGTTGACTCAGATATTATGTTTTTTGGTACCGATGGGGGAGTCTATAGAAGTTGGAATGGAGGAATAACTTGTGAGATCGTTGAAAATTTACCACTTTCTCAATTTTATCAGATCAGTCTAGATGATAAAACTCCGTACAATATTTATGGAGGACTTCAAGACAATGGTTCTTGGTATGGACCTTCTTCTTCACCAGGTGGAGTAGAAGCAAGAGATTGGAATTCAATTGGCGCTGGGGACGGCTTTAGAGTTTTAAAACATAGCACTAAAGATATTATTTACTCTGAAATGCAAGGTGCTGAAAATGTTTGGCGGATTGACACAAAAAATGAATTGATTAAGACTATTCAGCCCTTACCTTCAGCTTCAGCCAAAAAATTACGCTTTAATTGGAACGCTCCAATGGCTTTATGTGTGTCTAATCCAGATAGAATTTATATGGGTAGCCAATATCTTCATCGATCTAATGATATGGGAGAGACATGGAGTATCATTTCTCCAGATCTTACCACTAATGATCCTTCAAAACAAAATCAAGATAATTCAGGAGGTCTTTCCAAGGATAATTCAGGAGCCGAAAATCATACCACGATCTTTACAATTGCTCCTTCTGAACTAGATGAAAATGTTATTTGGGTAGGAACAGATGATGGAAATATTCAGGTTACCCAAGATGGCGGTAGAAATTGGACAAATACAGTAGTGAATATACCAGGGCTCCCAAAAAATACTTGGTGTTACCATATCGAAACTAGTACCCTTGATAAAGCAACAGCATATGCAGTTTTTACGGGACACACCGATAACAACAAAACTCCCTACGCATACAAGACTGAGGATTTTGGGAAAACATGGGTTAGTATTATTTCAAATGATGTAGAGGGTGTCGTTCGAAATATTCAAGTAGATTATCAGAATTCAGATCTATTGTTTTTGGGGACTGAATTAGGACTTTATATTACATTAAATGGGGGAGAAAAATGGTATAAATTTACCAATAATATGCCAGCTGTTGCCACTCATTTTATTGCATTACAAAAGCAAACTAATGATTTGGTATTGGGCACACACGGGCGCGGAATTATTATTATCGATAATATAGCTCCTCTCAGAGAACTGAATGAAACAATTCAAAATAAGACACTTCACTTTTTTGAAAGTCAACCTACTGTTATTAAAGAGAATAAACATTTTTCAGGTGGTTTTGGAAATGAAACTCAATTTGTTGGAGCAAATAAATCTAGCCAAGCTCAGATTAAATACCATTTAAAAAAGAGACATACGTTTGGAAAGATGTCTATGGTAATTGTCAATTCAAAAGGGGATACCCTTTCTGAATTAACACCAGGAAAGACGAAAGGGATAAATATTGTTGACTGGTCCTTTATGAGAAAGCAACCCAAAGTAGCCAAGGGGAAAACATTTTCCTTCGGCGGTTTTACCACACCAGTATTACCTGCTGGAAGTTATAGAGCTAAAATAACTAAAGGCAAACAAACCTTTGAGCATTCCTTTGAATTAATTAACGATCCAAAAAGTAATATATCTATTGAGGATCGAATGCGAAAACAGAATGTGGTTAATGAGCTTTATGATATGATTGAGAGTCTTGCATACAAGGTTTATGTCCTAAATGTTTATTTGGAGTATGCAAATACTTCAAAAAAGAAAAAGTTAATCAGTCAGTTAGAGGTACTAAAAGAAACAATGGTTATTACAACCGGAGATAATTATGTTGGTGCTTCGGAACCTCAGTTGAGAGATAAAATGACTTCTATTTTTCAACGTATTGAGGATAATTATGGGGCGCCTACTTCTGATGAAATTCAAAACCTAAAAACTATTAAAATTAGATTTCATAATGCCACTAATGTTTTGGATAAAATCCAAAAAAGATATAAGTTGAACCGCTTGGTTCCCGTAAAAACTTTTAAAGCATATTTGAAGTCATAATCAATATTTAAAAGCGCTATAATAAGCACTTTTTTTATTATTTAAAATTGATTCTATGTTAAAAGGGGAATAGCATTAATCAACCGTTTTGTGTAAACTTGTTGCGGATTTTCATAAAGTTGGTCAGCCTCTTGAAGTTCAATAAGACGTCCCTTTTCCATCACCATTACTCGGTCTGACATATATTTTACAACTGCTAAGTCATGCGAAATAAAGAGATAGCTTAATCCTAATTCAATTTTAAGATCATTTAGCAAATTAAGCACTTGAGCTTGCACAGAAATATCAAGTGCAGCGACAATTTCATCACAAATTAAAAGCTTGGGTTCTGAGGCAAGTGCGCGAGCAATTATCGCACGCTGACGTTGACCCCCAGAGAGTTCATGTGGATATCGATTAGAAAACTCTTGGTTTAACCCGACTTGATTTAATAGTTTTTGACAGCGATTTAATTGCTCTTTTGGTGAATCTGCTATTTTATGTACATGCAACACTTCTACTATGGCATTTCCAATGGTTTTTTTTGGATGTAAAGCTGCATAAGGGTCCTGGAAAATAAACTGAATTTCTTTACGTAATTTTCGTAATCCTTTGGTAGATTTTTTAATTGCCTTTCCTTTATAAAAGACACTCCCTTGGGAAGGTGGATCTAAATGTATTAATGCTTTAGCAAGTGTAGATTTACCACAACCTGACTCACCAACAAGACCAAGTGTTTCACCAGGGTAAATTGAAAAGTCAAGTGAATAAACGGCATTAAATTCATGTTTAATACCTCGCCAAGTTCTTTTTGAATAAATTTTCTGTAGCCCTTTAACTTCCAGTAGTGCTGACTTTTTGTAGAGTTTTAAGTGTCTCTTTTTCCGTTCCTTGAAAGAAATTTGAGTTGGTTGAAAATCTCCAGATTGATAGTCAGCAATTGTAGGTAATCTTTCTAGTCTATCTTCTGTTGTTGGACGTGCAAACAGTAGTCCTTTTGTATATGGGTGTTTAGGATTTTTAAAAAGAGAATCTGTTTCTCCTTCCTCAACAATTTCCCCATGATACATTACAAAAACTTTATCAGCTAATTGCTTGACCAATGCCAGGTCATGTGAAATGAATAAAACACTCATCTGGTATTTTTTTTGTAGGACTTTAAGGAGATGAATAATTTCTTTTTGTACAGTTACATCCAGAGCAGTAGTAGGCTCGTCAGCAATCAGAAGTTTGGGCTTACAAAGCAAAGCCATGGCGATCATGATACGCTGTTTTTGTCCGCCACTAAGTTGATGGGGATAGGATTTTAAGAGACGTTCTGGATCATTAAGTTGAACTTCTTTAAGCATTTCAATTATTAAAGCTTTTTGTTCTTTTTCTGAGATAAAACGGTGCTGTTGTAAAACTTCTTGAAGTTGTTTTCCACATCGCATGGATGGGTTCAAGCTAGATTGAGGTTCTTGAAAGATCATTCCGATTTTGTTACCTCTAATATGTTGCCAATCTTTGGGAGTATATTGACGTATATCAATTCCATCAAATAGCATTTTCTCGACTTCGATAATGGACTTTTTTGGGTGTAGTCCTAGAAGTGACAATGCGGTTATGGATTTACCACTTCCAGATTCTCCTACTAGTGAAACAATTTCTTGAGTTCCTATTTTAAAGGAGATTGCATTCAGAATTCTAGCGCTCCCAATTTGAAGTGATAGATTCTTTATTTCAATCAAGTGATGATCACTAGATTTTGTTTCATTCACTCGACTTACAGATTTTGTCTTTTCAATTCTGCTACAGCGTGATTAGCTGCACGAGCTGTTAAGGCCATGTAAG
>TARA_B110000027_G_scaffold120264_1_pt1 | contig 16668 bp, 15 predicted proteins | sample TARA_B110000027 | Tara Oceans TARA_B110000027 (sample SAMEA4397101) | marine metagenome | biome: Polar Biome; feature: [SRF] surface water layer (ENVO:00010504); material: water (ENVO:00002006), including particulate matter (ENVO:01000060) such as... | depth 5 m
TTTTTTTATTAATGACAAAGTTTTATGAGGCAAACAATGACCCTAGACTTTTTAACTAACCATCTTCTAATCGAAGAAAATAATTTTAATGCTCCTGTTATCGTCACAGGCGCTGGAGGATGTATTGGTAGTTGGATTATAGCAATTTTGCATAGATCAAATATTCCCTGTGTTGCGATTGACTTATCTGAAGAAAGAACAAGATTACAGCTTCTTTTGGGTGAGGAAGCTAAAAAAATTATATGGGAAAAATGCGATATTACTGATTTTACTAAGCTTAAACAAATTATAAAAAAATATAATCCAAGTTCTATAATCCATTTGGCAGGACTTCAAGTGCCTTTCTGTGCTGCTAAACCTGCCTTAGGTGCAAGAGTAAATGTTGAAGGAACTATAAATATCTTAGAAATAGCTAGAGAAATAAATATAAAAAGAACTGTTTATGCATCCTCAGTTGCTGCTTTAGGAATGCCTCCAAAGGGGCCTTGGAAAGAAACTTTATATGGAGCCTATAAATTAGCTAATGAACACACAGCCTTTGTGTACTGGTCTGATTGGGAAGTGCCTTCTATAGGTATACGACCAAACATAGTGTATGGGTTAGCACGTGATCAAGGTATGAGTTCAAAAAATACAATTGCTATACAAGCTGCTGTATTGGAAAAAGCTTATGACATTCCTTATAAGGGAAAATATAGTTGGCTTTATGCTGGAGAAGCTGCGCAAGCATTCATTAGTTGTGTGTCCAAGGATATGAAAGGTTCTCACGTATTTAATTTGAATGGCACTTGTGAAACTATAGAAAAAGGTTTGGATATAATAAAAATAAATAAGCCTAATGCATCTATTAGTTGTTCTGGTCAATCACTTCCGTTTCCTCCTGATTTAGATGACACTCCTTTAAGAGATCATATAGGACCTTATTCATCTATTTCCATTGAAAAAGGAATTGAACATACTCTTATGGCTTTTGAAACATTAAAGTCATATGGTTTATGTCCAGCCTTGCCTGATAAATAAATAAAATATAATTTTTTATTGATTTTAATACAGGAATTTTCTAAATGAGTGAAAGATTAAATGTCATGTTAAAAGGGCCAATTTTCAAAATGGTCTGTAAGCTTTCATTTCCAAATTTTGTTGGTGTCTCTTCAATGACACTAGTTATTTTTGCAGATGCCTTTTTTATCGGTCAGTTGGGAATTGTTCATCTTGCAAGTTTAGCTATAGTCTTTCCTTTTACTGCTCTAATGCAGATGATGTCTGCTGGTGCCATTGGAGGAGCAACAACCTCATCAATATCTAGGTCTTTAGGTAATGGTTCAAATTCCAATGCAGAAACTGCAGCATGGCATGCAATAGTTATTGGTATTATAATATCATTAATTTTTACAATATTTCTGGGAATTTTCCCAAAATATATTTTTAATTTCATGAGTGACGAAAATGAAGTTTTAAATGGTGCTGTAGGATACGCACACATTGCTTTTGGTGGGTCTGTTTTTATATGGCTTGTATATATATTTTCAGCTATTTTGAGGGCTTTGGGTGACGTAGTTACTCCTGCACGAGTTCAAATCCTTGGTGGGATTGTTCAGGTCTTTCTTTCAGGAATTCTTACTTTAGGTTGGTTTGGAACCACAAAATTTGGTATTTTGGGTCCTGCCATTGCCATGGTAATTACTCATATTTCAATGGCTTTATATTTATTTATTTATATACAATTTAAACAGTCACAAATTAGATTAATACCTCAATTCCTTAATAAGAAATCATTTTTAGATATAATGAAAGTAGGGAGTGGCGGGTTAATCAATAGTATTACCATAGCTGGAACTGTTGCTGTGGTGACTGGTACAGTAAGTAACTATGGAATTGAGGCTCTTGCTGGCTATGGATTAGGAAGTAGATTAGAAATAATACTGACACCTCTAGTTTTTGGAATTGGTTCTGTGCTAACCGCTTCTGTTGGAGTTAATGTTGGGGCTAAACAATTTGTAAGGGCAAGAAAGATTGCTTGGACAGGAGCTGCTATATCTTTTCTTATGGTTGGTATAATCGGTTTTACAGTTACAGTATTCCCTGAAATTTGGTTAAATAATTTCGATGCCAATTTTTTAACAAAACAATTTGGAATTCTTTATCTTTCAATAGTGGCTCCATTTTATTGCTTATTTGGTGCGGGCCAAGCTTTATATTTTGCAAGTCAAGGAACAGGTAAAATTGCTTTACCAGTTAGTGTTGGTGTATTAAGATTTGCTATCGTATCTATAACTGCGTATTTTGCACTTCATTTTTCTTTGACAATAGATATTATTTTTTATGCGGTTAGCGTTGGTCTAACTATAACTGGAGTTGGTCTAGCATTTTGTTTATTTGGTCCTGACTGGAAGGCATCTAATTAAGTTTTAACTTTTAATACGTTAAATTGAGTTAATAAAATATGAAGCCATTAGAGCTCAAATGTATAATGGTTAATGTAAAACAAATCTCTATATTATGATAAATTAAAGAAGGAAATTGAATACATTGCGATATTTAATAAACAAAAAAATAAAAATATTCCGACTATAATTTTCATATAGACTTCATAGCATACTTTTATGGATATAATTTAAAAATGAATACTAAAATTAACATTGAAGAAAAAATATCATTGCTACAGCTTGAACTATCACAAATGAGTGATGAAATATATAATCAACAAAAAGAAATAATAGAATTAAAGTTACAATTTAAAAAATTAAAATTTGAGCTGCAATCTTTTCAAGACGATACAGGAACAATTTCTAATCAAGAAGATAAATTACCTCCTCATTATTAGTTTAATTTTTTAAAGATGGTAAATATTAATATCATGATTTATTATTATATATGTCGACAATAAAATTTTAATTGGTTGGATTGGAAATGGTTTTTTATTTTAACTAGGATTATTAAAATATAATGGAAGAATACTTAGGTTTTTTATATCTTGTTTGTGGATTAGGGTGTTTTGTAGTTTATAGACTTTTAAAAAAAAGATGGAATATCAATAACAACTCTAAAAAGAATTTATTTAAGCTACTTTTTAACAATATCAAAAATCATAAATAAATATTTTTATAACAATAAAATAGTCAACTCAGTTTTAGTAAAACTTTTAATAACGGAAAATTAAATGCTAGATAAAAATTATTTTCTTTCACTTTTAGATTATAACAGTTGGGCTAATAATGAATTTTTTAAGGTTATAGCTGAGTTGCCTGAGGCTGAAGTTAATAAACAGCGTCAATCTTTTATGAATAGTATCCGTAATTCTTTAAATCACTTATTAGTTATCGACAAAATATGGTTAGCTAATATGAAGAAAGAAAAGCATGTTTTTACTAATTTACAGACAATTTTATTTGAAAATATGAATGATCTTTGGGAAGAAAAAAAAATAACAGAAAATGAAATTAGAGGTTATGTTACTACCCTAAATGAAGATGAAATGGAAGAAATCATAGAGTTTGAATTAATAGGAGGAAATAAATGTAGCCTTCCACGTTTTATGATCATTACTCATCTAATTACCCATGGGGGGTACCATAGAGGTATTATAGCAGAAATGTGTGGTAAAATACCATTGCCACCCATAGCTCAAGATATAACTGTTTGGCAGAAATCCAGATAGTTTTTTTATTTAATTTCATATTTTGAATAAATCGTATAATTATTTAAAATCTTAAAATAGGTTACTTAAATTATGGATGCTGCTAAATTAATTTGGGATTGTTGGCAAACTGGAAAGAAAATTGAAAAATTTCCTGATGATATTTCTCCCAAAACACGAAAAGAAGCTTATGAGATTCAAAAATGTTATGAAAAGTTTAGTAATTCTGGAATAGTGGGTTGGAAAATTGCTGCAACTAGTGTGGAGGGACAAAACCATATTGGTGTTTCAGGTCCCTTAGCAGGTAGAATTCTTAAAGAAAGAGTTTTTACTCCTAAAGATAAATTAAATTTTGCTGGAAATAAAATGGCAGTTGCGGAGCCTGAATTTGCTTTTAAAATGGGAACAACTTTTAAACCTAGAAAATCTGACTATAATCTTGAAGAGGTAATGAATGGTGTTGTGTCATTACATCCTTCAATTGAAATACCCGATTCACGTTTTATAAATTTTTCATTAGTTGGCGAATTATCATTAATCGCTGATAATGCCTGTGCACACGATTTTGTAATTGGTCCATCAATGCCTAATCTTTGGCAAAGTACTAAATTATCTGACCATAATATAACAATTTCAGTTTTGAATAAAAAAAGCCATCAAGGAAAAGGCTCCAACGTTTTGGGAGATCCAGGAATAGCACTAACTTGGTTAATAAATGAATTATCTAAAAATAATATTACGTTGTATGAGGGTATGCTTGTTTCAACTGGAACATGTGCAAAACCTATTGAAGTAAGTCCAGGTGATACTGTTAATGTAGATTATGGTATTTTAGGAAATATGACAGTAAGCTTTAATTTAACTTAATTGTTCATTTATGATTAAAATAATTTTATTATCATTAATTCTTACTTTCATAATTTATATTCTAATAAGAAACTTTTCTAGAATTAAATTGGTTTTTAAAAGTATCTTATCTAATTCTCTTTTTAGATCTTTAATCTTTAGAGGAATATGGAGATTAATAAGGTTGATAATCTTTAGACGTTAGTTTTTTTCTAAATTCTCAATAAATTCTAAAATATAAGGAGTGATGTTTCTCACAATTATATTTACACCTTCTATATTTGGATGAATCATGTCTTTTTGATTATATTTAGGTACCAAAGCGACATCTGATAAGAAGAAAGGAAAAAAACTCGTTTGATATTTTTTAGACAAACTGAGATATATTTGGTTAAATGAATTAACATATTCTATTCCGAGATTATTAGGGGCCTTCATTCCAATAAGCATTGTTGGCAAACCTCTTTTTTTAAGGTTATTTAGTATATAATCAAGATTATTATAAACAATATTTGTAGATATTCCTCTTAGAGCATCATTTGATCCTATAGCTATAATTACACCATCATATGTATCTTCTAAAGTCCAATTCAATCTATTTTTTAAACCAGATGATGTTTCTCCAGAAACGCCACCATTTATTATATTTATATTATTGAGTGTAAGTTGTATTTTATTTTCTAATTTTTTTATAAATCCATTTTTTTCTTCTAAACCATATCCAGCAATGAGACTATCTCCCAGAACAGCAATTTTAATAGGTTTAGATAACGCTAAATTATTTGAAAATAAAATGATTAAAATAATTGCAAAAATTTTTTTTAGTATATAAACCATATTCTAATCAATCTATAGGTAAATTTAGAGACATATGATTAGTGTAATACAATAAAAACTAATTTTAGGTAAATAAAAAAGCATGATTGAGAAAATAATAGAACTTAAAAAGGTTCATGTAAATCTTCAAAGTTCAATAGAAACTATTCATATCCTTAAAGGTGTCGATCTAATTATTAATAAAAACACTAGTATGAGTATAATTGGTGAAAGTGGTGCTGGCAAATCTACCTTAGCAATGGTAATTGCGGGCCTTGAATCAATCCAAAAAGGTGAAATATTTTTTAAAAAAACTCCTATTCATAATCTTAATGAAAATGAATTAGCTACATATCGATCTAATAATGTTGGTGTCATATTTCAATCTTTTAATTTATTACCATCTATGACAGCTATAGAAAATGTTAATTTACCAAATGAAATTTGTGGTTTATATGGCAAAGAAAAAAATGCACTTGATTTATTAAAAACAGTTGGTCTTGGCAATAGAGTAGATCATTATCCCCATCAACTATCAGGTGGTGAACAGCAAAGAGTTGCTATTGCAAGAGCTTTAGTGTCGTCGCCTGAAATATTAATAGCTGATGAACCAACTGGGAATCTAGATAAAAAAAATAGTGAAGAAATTATGAAGTTAATTTTCAAATTACAACAAGAGCAAGGATCAAGCTTAATTATTGTCACTCATGATCATCTTATCGCTAACCAATGCAACCAAATTATAAAATTAGATAATGGCCAAATTGTTTAATATGGAAATAATAAAACAAAATTTATTGTATAAATCTATTTTAAGTAATTACATTTTTTTGAAATTATCATATCAAGAATTAAAAGGGTCGTTTAGTGAATTTAAAATAGTAATTATTTCTATTTTTATAGGTGTTTTTATAATTGCAGCTGTTGGTAGCTTATCTAACAATCTTAAATATGAAATTAATAATAAAAGTAGCGAGTTGCTAGGTGGAGATTTTGAATTAAGTACTACTTATCAAAAATTTCCAATTAAAATACAAAAATGGCTTGAAATTAATGGCTCAATTTCAGAAGTAATTGAATTGAGAACTATGTTATCATCAGATAATATTAAGCAAAGACTAGTTGAGTTAAAAGCGGTTGATCAAAATTGGCCTTTAAAAGGTAAACCTTCTATAATCCCTAATAAATCTTTTAAAAAATCTTTAGAAATCAGTAACAACCATTATGGTGCATTAATTGATGAAAGTTTAAAAAAAAAATTAAAGATTGAAATAGGTGATATCTTAAAATTAGGTAAAATTAAGATTGTAATAAATGGCATTATTGCCAAAGAACCAGATCGCATGTTCTCTTTTGCAACATTCGGTTCTAGATTATTAATTTCTAATTTAACATTGAAAGCGTCAGATCTAGTTATCCCTGGGTCTCTTGTCAGATATAAGATTAAATTTATTCCTAATAATAAAGAAACTAATTTAAAAGCTTTAAATAAACTTGTCCAAGGAACAAATATCTCTGTTAAAGATAGTTCAAACAATAACAATAATTTCAATAAATCAATAGAAAAAACTTCCCTCTTTATTACTCTAGTTGGTTTAATAACATTATTGATTTCTGGAGTGGGTATTTCAAATGGCGTTAAAGGTTATTTAATAAAAAAAGTAAAAAATATTGCAATTTTGAAATCATTAGGTGCAAAAAATATAACAATTTTTAAAATTTATTTTTATCAGGTTATGTTCATATTTTTAATAAGTATAATTCCAGCTTTAATAGCTGGTGTATCCATTCCTTTTTTCTTATCATCATTCATAAGTAATAGTTTTATTAATTCTTTCGAACCATATTTTTTTTTTGAACCTGTATTTATAAGCTTTTTATTTGGATTTCTTGTATGTGTTTTATTTACAATTATCCCAGTTTCTAGAACTTATAATATTAAACCTAGTGAATTGTTAAGGTTGTCTGCTCATAATTCCCTGAATACTTTTTCTACAAGGGTGAGAGTAATAATTTTTATTCTTATTTTTGCTTTATGTGCTCTGACTTTCAAATTAACAAATGATTTGAAGTTATCTTTTTACATTTTCAGTGTTTTATTATTTTCTTTTTTGATTTTAAAGCTAATGACTTATTTATTTTTTACATCTTTAAAAAAGATTAATTTTAAAATTGGATCTTTATTAGAAAATGCAAGAAAATCATTAACAAGACCAGATACTTTTGCTAAATCCATTGTTATCTCATTTAGTATAGGTTTATCTCTTTTGATTACACTTAATATTATTCAAGAAAGTTTAAATTATAAAATTGTTAGTACTATTGATAAAAAAGCTCCAAATTATTTTCTAATTGATATTCAACCTAATCAAGTTAAATCCGTTAAAGAAGTTTCTGCTAATTTTATAGGTGTTGATAACTTGAATATTCAACCAATGCTGAGAGGTAGAATTACATCAATCAATGATATTACAGTTAATAATTTAAATGTTAACAAAGATGTTGAATGGGTTCTAAAAAAGGATAGAGCTTTTTCTTGGTCTAATCAAATACCTAAAAATGCTAAAATAATTTCTGGAAATTGGTGGCCTGAGGATTATCGTGGTCCTCTTCTTTTATCAATTGGAAATAAAATTGCAAAGGGTTTAAACCTAAACATTGGTGATAAAATAAAATTCAATATATTAGGAAGAAATTTCGAAGCTAAAATATTTAATACAAGAGAAATTATATGGCAGAATATGGATATAAATTTTATCTTTATTTTAAGTAAAAGTAATATTGAAAATGCGCCGCATTCGTGGATAGCCTCTACCACAGATGACGATAAACAAAAGAACGACGACTTAATAGAAAAAATAAACTCTACTTTTCCTAACATATCCTCTATTTCTATTAAGGAATCCTATATGGCAATTAAGTCAATATTAAAATTATTAACATTAGTCATAAACTCTATAGCTTTCATAACTTTACTATCTGGTGTCATCGTTTTATTAGGTATTCTAGATGTAAGTAGAAAAGATAAATTATATGAAGTGGCAATTTTAAAAATCTTAGGAACTAGTCCAAAAAAAATTATATTTTTATGGCTACAAGAGTATTTGGTAATCGGCTTTGTCGCCTCGATAATTTCATTGTTTATTGGAATATCTGTTAGTTTTATATTAGTAAATTATATTTTTAAAATTGAATTTTTTCTAAATTATAATAATTTATTTATGCTTTCTCTAATTGTGCCATTTTTAATTACTATAGTTAGCTTTATTAAAATGCTAAAATTAATTTACTCAAAACCTATGGATGTATTAAGATCTTATTATTAGATCTGACTTTTAAATTTATACTATTTAAATTTATATTTTTTTAAAGCTTTTTATTGTGGAAGCATTTCATATTAAATTTAATTTTTTATTGTACAGGCTTTTTATTTAAAAGACTTGTATTTCAAGATATTCATAATGTGTGGTTATTTGAAAAATATATAAAATTATCTACTATATGAAAATATTCTTTTCTATTGATGTCTAATATGATTTATTTTATGAATTTGAGTGATTAATTATTACTTAATTTCTTTATTATAAAGAGAGGATTAACTATGAATTTAAAAAAACTTGGTAACTCTGATTTATGCGTATCACCTTACTGTTTAGGTACAATGACATTTGGAGAAGCTACGTCTGAAAAAGATAGTCACCGGCAAATTGATCAATCTATATCATACGGTGTTAATTTTTTAGATACTGCTGAAATGTATCCTACTTGTCCATTAAGAGAGACAACAACTGGAGATACTGAAAAAATTGTTGGAAATTGGATTGAAAAAAATCAATCGAAAAGATCTGATATTATTCTTGCGACTAAAATATCAGGTAAAGGGTACAAAGCTGTTAGGAATGGAGAGGGCATTAATGCAAAATCTATTAAAATTGCATTAGAAGGTAGCTTAAAAAAACTTAAAACAGATTATATTGATTTGTATCAGTTGCATTGGCCAAATAGAGGATCTTATCATTTTAGACAAAATTGGAGTTATAACCCTACATCACAAGAAACTGACATAGTAAAAGAGAACATTCATTCTGTACTTGAAGTTTTAGCTAATTATCAAAAGGAAGGTAAAATAAGGTCAATAGGTTTATCAAATGAAACTTGTTGGGGCACAATTCAATTTCTTAATTGTATGAAAAGTTTTCCAAATCTTACTTTAGCTTCTATTCAAAATGAATATAGTTTGCTTTGTAGATTATATGATTTGGATATGGCAGAACTCTCTCATCATGAAAATATTGGCTTATTAGCATACTCTCCGTTAGCGGGAGGGTTTTTAACAGGAAAATATTTGGATAACAACATTCCTAAAAACTCTAGGCTGTCTAGAGTTCCAAGTTTATTTGGAAGAATTAATGATAATTCTACACCAGCGGTAAAAGAATATATGAGTCTAGCAAAAAAATATAATTTAGACCCTGTACATATGTCCTTAGCTTTTTGTAATCAGAGACCTTTTATGGGTTCAATTATCTTTGGAGCCACTGATGATTTACAGTTAAAAAATATTTTAGAGGGGATGGAAGTTGTATTATCAGATGAGGTGATGACTGAAATAAACAAACTGTATAAAAAATTTCCTATCACTTTTTAATTTGTATCGCGCACATAACTTTCTGTTTATAAATGATCTTAGTTTGTCTCACTTATTTATGTGTTTTTTTAATCCATTTTTGTATTTCAGGCATTTCATTAACTTCTAAAATACAGTTTCAATCTTTGAAAAATTTTTTAAAAATCATTTGGAAATCCTTCAATAATTCTTGATGTAATCCAATCCGTAAAACTCCAGAGTGCAATGTCAGTTATATTGAAGCTGTTATTTATAATATTTTTGTAATTTCATTGAAAACTGAAAACATTAACTCTTCAGTTTGAATGTTTATTGGATCTGATGCAGATGACATTCTTATGATAGTTAATTCCTTTTTAGGATTGATCCATATATTTTGACCATGAATACCGATTGCACAAAACTCATCATCTTCAAAACCTGATTGATACCATTTTGATCTATAATTACCTTTTGGAAACCTTTCTAAATTATCTTGATTTAAATAACTTCTGTTATCATCAAAATTTTTAAAATCATCAATCCAAGTTGAAGGAATTATTTGACCATTTTTGTTACTACCTTCACATCTAACTAGTTCAGAAATAGTTAGTAGGTCATATGGTGATATGCTAATCCCGCCAGCAGATCTTGATGCACCCCATTTATCCAAGGTAACATCAGAGTTAAATTGAACTCCTGCTGGTTTGAATAATAAATTTGACATAATACTAGAGAAATTTTCTCCAGAAGCTCTTTCAAGTATCCAGCCTAGTAAATCACTATGAGGAGAACAGTAATGATATTTTTGCCCATGAGGTAACTTAGATTTTGGCATTGTAGATAAAAATTTATGCAGGCCATTATCATTCAATTTATTTATAGTGTTTTTGTCAATATCCCATCCCGTAGAAGATCTATAGTTTTTAAAAATTTCAGATTCCCCAGTGTAATCCTCAATAAAACCGGAAGCGACATTCATATCTAGTACATTTCTAATTGTTGCGTCTTCGTATGCGGTTCCTTTTATTTCACGCAAATAATAAGAAACCGTCTTGTTTAAATTAAGTATACCTTTTTCGTGCAGAATTCCTGCTAAGAGAGAAGTTAGTGATTTTGAAATTGAAAAAATAATATGTGGAGAATTTTTAGAAGTGAAATTATCAAAAAACTCGTATATTAAATTTCCCTTATGCATAACTAAAAAAGCATCAGTGTCTGATTTTTTTAATATATCAATAAAATTAAATGAACTGTTGTTATGATTTATGATTAAATCATTAAAATTTGTTATTTTTGTTTTAAAATTCATTCTAAAATCATTTCCAGAATGAATTGGTGAAGTTGGAATTAAATTCCTGACATTAACAAATGACCATTTATTATATGGATATTTTCTCCAGTTCTCTAGAGTGACCTGATAGTTTTTAGGTGGAGGGCTACCTTCCATAATATTTTTAATAATTAAATCTTTCATTTACTTCTCCTATTATATTTTAGAAAAAAAAATATTACTTTGATATATTGTTTGACAAAATTATCATTTACTCATAACCCATAATTTATCTTATAACAATATGAGAAAATAATGAAATTAACCCTTCAAGACATTAAGAATGTTCATAAAAAAATATCCGATACAGTAAAATGGACCGAGACTAGTTTTTCAAAATCCATTTCTGAAAAAACTGGAATTGATACTTATTTTAAATTTGAAAATCGACAACACACTGGTGCTTTTAAAGTTCGTGGTTCTTATGCAAAACTTCTATCACTTTCTGATAAAGAAAAACAAAATGGTGTTGTAGCAATGTCAGCTGGGAATCATGCTCAAGGTCTAGCTTTTATTTCTAAAAAATTAAATGTTTCTGCAAATATAGTTATGCCTGAAGGAACTCCTTTTACAAAAATTAGAAGAACTAAAAACTTTGGAGGAAATGTTGTTATTAAAGGAAAAAACCTTGATGAGTCATTCAAACATGTCCAGCACCTTATTGACCAAAAAGGTTTTACAGAAGTACATCCCTATAACGATATAAATGTTCTTTCTGGACAGGGTACTATTGCAATTGAAATGTTATCTGATTTCAATGATATTGATATTTTGTTAGTCCCAGTTGGAGGTGGTGGATTAATAGCTGGATGTTCTTTAGTAGCAAAAAGTATGAAAGAAAATATTAAGGTAATTGGTGTTGAATCAGAATTATACCCATCATTATCTAATATATTATTTAATAAAAAAATTAGTTGTAAAGGTTCAACTTTAGCAGAGGGTATTGCAGTTTCTGAAGTTGGACAAATTCCTCTTTTATTTATTAAAAAATATGTTGATGATGTTATTACAGTTTCAGATGCATCTATTGAAAGAGCAATTTCAATGTTGATTGAACATGAAAAAGTAGTCGTTGAAGGTGCGGGAGCAGTAGGTTTAGCAGGTATTATTGAGAGGCCAGAACTATTTAAAAATAAAAAGGTAGGTATAATCCTCTGTGGGGGAAACATTGACTCTAAGGTTTTATCTTCTATTTTAATGAGAGATTTAGTTAGGTCCGGACAAGTAACAACTCTAACTATTACTATACCTGATAAACCTGGACAATTAGCGTTCATTTCTAAAATATGTGCAAACGCTGGTGCTAATGTATTAGAAGTAGAACACAGTCGTTTTACAATGGATTTGTCAGCAAGTGTAGCTAAACTAAATATTACTATAGAAACTCAAAATTCAGAGCATTTAAATACCATTATTACTGAAATAGAAAATAATGACATGCCAGTTATTGTAACTGGATTAATTTAAAAAAAAGTGCTTTAATAGTCCCAATTTGAAAGAAGTAGATAATATTATTTCACAATTAAAAACTATCCTTGGTAAAGATTTTGAAAATACATTAATATTAACTCTTACTGAATTTGGAAGGACGGTATATCAAAATAGTGAATATTGAACTGATCATGGGTTTGGTTCAGCTATTTTAATGGCGGGTAGATTTATAAAATCATCGCAAGTATATATTGTTTGGCCTGGTTTAAAAAAATCTAATTTGTTTGAAGGAAGAGATCTAAAATCTATTATTGATGCGTGATCTGTCTATTGTTCATTAATGGCTTTTTGTTTTGATATAGATTTCTAATTTTTAAAACGAAAGGTTTTTGGGAATGAACCTTTAGAAAACCTTACTTTAAAACTTTTCAAGATTTTATAATTTTTAAAAATTTATTTTTTATGTTTAAGGATCCGTATGAAAAAAGTATCTATTTTTGTAGATGTTCAAAATATCTATTATACTACAAAACAAACTTTCAACTCACATTTTGATTATAATAAATTTTGGAAAACAGTTACTAATAACAGACAAATAATAACTGCTATTGCTTATACTACTGATAGAGGTGATAGTAAGCAAATCCAATTTCAAAATATACTAAGAGGCATTGGTTTTGAAGTTAAATTAAAACCTTTTATAAGTCGAGTTGATGGTTCCTCAAAAGGTGACTGGGATGTAGGGATAACAATAGATATTATGGAGCATGCTCCAAAAACTGATATTATTGTTTTAGCTTCTGGTGACGGTGACTTTGATGTTTTAATAAAAAAAGTGATCTCTTTAAATAAAAATTATACTGAAGTTTATGGAGTCTCTCAGTTAACAGCTAATTCTTTAAAAAATGCTACTTCTAAATTTTATGCAATTGATGATAAATTACTTTTGAAAAAGATATAATATATTAAAATGATATTTGCTTTTAAATCATTAATAGTTATAGATAACAAATAATATTAATGGGTAAAATTATGAAATCTGAAAAACAAAATTCGTTTTACGACAGTGTATATTTTGAATTAATTCTTGCATGCTTTATATTTTCAATTTTATTATTTACTTTAGTTGGTTTATATTAAATATCTCTAGATAACTTAAATTTTATGATTTCATTTGATGTCCCTAATCTTATCTTAGGTCCCCAACAACCAGCTCCCGAAGAAATATAAATTTGAGAATTTTTCTTAATATATAATCCATATAAATATTTGAATTTAATCCTTACTAAAAAATTAAATGGAAATATTTGTCCATTGTGGGTATGGCCACATAACATTAAATCAGTATTTTTATTGATTTGATCCCAAATATCTGGTTTATGAGACATAACTAGATTATACTTTTCTTTTTTTCTTAAAACATTGAGATGTTTAATTTTACTGGTTTCACTCTGTAAATCATCAATGCCAATTAGATTAATTTCGTCAATATTTTTGGTTTTATTTTGCAACAAATTTATATTACAACTTTTTATTTTTTCTATCTTATTTTTATAATCCTTTAAATAGTATTCATGATTTCCATTAACAAAATAAATATCTTGAGTTATTTTATTCAAAACTTTTAATTGATTTATTTCAAATGAACTGGAATCAACCAAATCACCCCCAATTAGAATGAAGTCATATTTTAATTTATCAATTTTTTTTAAAATTTTTAAAAAATGGTTAATGTTATTTGTGCCTAAATGGATATCGCTAATAAAAATAAAATCATAATCTTTTGTTACCTTAGGTGAAAATAACTGGATATTTTTAACAATAACTTTTCTTCCTTTAAACATTCCATATATGACTAATAACAAAATTAAAATTAAACACGCAACGCCTATAATCAAATCGTCTATAATAGTTATAAAGTTTAATAAAATTCCTATAATTATTACTTGAAAACTTATGAATCCTATACCCAGTCCCTCATAAACAAATAACTTTAGTGGTTTGAAAGTACTTTTAGACCTTAAAAAATAAATTATTAATATATTGAAAATTATAGTGTTTATAAGCGAATATATTAAACTAGTTTCATCATTTAAGATGTATTTACAAAGAATCTCAAATGGAAAAATATAGAAGGCGTATGTGCACATAAATGAAAGAATGTAAAAAATACATCTATAGATGATTTGTTTCATTTTTAAACTATGTTTTCTTTTAACTGAGCAAAAGCTGACAATGCATCTTGCCTCGATATTTTAAGATCAACTATCGGTTTTGGATAAGTATCTCCAAGGGTCACATTTGCCCTTTCTAATTCTTCATATGGAGCTTCCCAAGGATTAAATAAATATTTATTTGGAAGTTTAGATATTTCTGGAATGTATTTTCTTACATATTCACCATTAGGATCAAATTTCAATCCTTGAGTAATAGGGTTGAAAATTCTAAAATAAGGAGCTGCATCTGCTCCGCAACCTGCTATCCATTGCCAGCCAGCGCTATTATTAGCCAAATCGGCATCAACTAAGCAATCCCAAAACCATTTTTCTCCTTCATTCCAATGAAGTAAAAGATTTTTTACTAAAAAAGAACCTACTATCATTCTTAATCTATTATGCATATAACCCGTTAACCACAATTCTCTCATTCCGGCGTCTACAATGGGATATCCTGTTTTGCCTCTTTGCCATGCCTTGAGTTTTGTTTCATCAATATTCCAAGAGAATTTATCGAATTTTTTTTGTAAATTTTTTTTAGGTAATTCTGGAAAATAATATAAAAGTGAATGAGAAAATTCACGCCAACCCATTTCAGATAAAAAATGATCTGTATCTTGGTGATTTTTAACTTCAAGATCATTTTTATCTTTTACTTTATACCAAACAGTGTTCGGTGATATTTCACCCCAATGTAGGTAAGGTGATAATCTAGAAACATTTTTTTTTGCAGGAAAATTTCTTCCTTCTTTATAGCCGTCCAACTCATTGTCAACGAATTCATTCAACCTTTTTTGAGCTGCATCTTCTCCAATACTCCATTGGGCTATTATATTATCTTTCCATTTATAATCAGATTGTAAATTAAGATCATTTATTTGAATGGGTTTAAAACAATTAATTGGATGATAGATTATATTATCTGGTTTATGAATTGGTCTTCTTGGAGTTTTTGCATTTAAACATCCTCTTCTAAAATATGGTGTAAAAACACGATAAGGTGTATTGTCATTCTTTTTTACATCCCATGGCTCCCATAGAAGTGAGCTATTAAAAGTACTAACTTGAATATTTTTTTCTGATAAATTTTGTTTTATCTGTTTATCTCTAATTATACTCCAAGGTTCATAAACTCTATTCCAAAAAATATTATTAACTCCTTCTAAGTCACATATATTAATCAAAATATCTTCAGGATTACCTTTAGCTATTAATAATTTATTATCAAATTTCCTGTTTAGTTGTATCAATGAATGATGAAGCCATAATCGACTACTTTGCCCTAATTTGTGTTCTTTGGGACTTTCTTCATCTAAAATATATATAGGAATTATAGGTCCGTTATTTACAGCAGCTGTTAAGGCTGGATTATCCATTAACCGGAGATCTTGCCTTATCCAATATATATTAATATTATCATTCATAATGTTTTTCTCAATTTTATTTACAATTTACATATAAGTATTGATTATCATAAACTAGAGATAAAAATGAAATAAATTCATTTAAAAAATTTATGTTTATAATAAATTATTATTTTTATCACCTGGTTTATAAAAATATTAATTATTGTTATACAAGTTGGGAGGATGTTAATGTCTTATGAAAGGCCATATGAAGGTTTAAAAATAGTTGATTTTTCTCAGGGTGTTGCTGGCCCTTATTGTGGAATGCTTCTAGCTCAACATGGTGCTGAAGTCATAAAGATAGAGCCTAAAGAAGGTGACTGGGCAAGAAATCTTGGCCAGGAGTATGGAGAACATTCTGCATTTTCAGTGACAGC
>TARA_B110000027_G_scaffold125426_1_pt1 | contig 16657 bp, 16 predicted proteins | sample TARA_B110000027 | Tara Oceans TARA_B110000027 (sample SAMEA4397101) | marine metagenome | biome: Polar Biome; feature: [SRF] surface water layer (ENVO:00010504); material: water (ENVO:00002006), including particulate matter (ENVO:01000060) such as... | depth 5 m
TTCAAGTAAATCCAAGGGAAATTAATTTATTTTATTTAAGCAAAAATTCTCGAGAGCGCATTCTTTTTGAGGACGGAGTTTACAAGGTAAATAATACCAATGCCACTTTTTCTAAAAGCGAAATTTTAAAAGAAGTAGACGAAAATCCATTACGCTTTTCACCAAATGTGATTATGAGGCCTTTGTATCAAGAGGCAATCTTGCCGAACTTATGCTATGTTGGTGGAGGTGGAGAAATTGCATATTGGTTTGAGTTGAAAGACTACTTCGAAAAAGTAAAGATTCCTTTTCCAGTCTTATTATTGCGAAATTCTGTGCAATTGATCTCAGAAAAACAACAAAAAAAATTGGATAATTTGGGTATTTCTCATGAAGAAATGTTTTTAACACAGCATGAATTAGTTGCTAAAAAAGTAATTGATAACTCAGATATCGAAGTCGATTTTAATAAAAAAATTCAATTTTTAGAAAATCAATTTATCGATTTAAAGGAAGTGGCTAGAAAAACAGATGTGTCTTTTATCAATGCTGTAAATGCCCAAGAAAGAAAACAAATTAAAGGTTTAGAAAATCTTCAAAAGAGATTGTTAAAAGCAGAGAAAAGAAGACAAGTAGCTATTGTTAATAGAATTACTGCGCTTCAAAACGAGCTATTACCAAACCAAAGTTTAGAAGAAAGACAGCGCAATTTTTCTGAGTACTATTTGGAATACGGTACTTCTTTTATTACTGCATTAAAACAATCTTTAAAACCATTAGAATTAACCTTTACTGTCTTAGAACTATAAGGTAGCATCTTTTTGTCATTAGCCGTAATAATACCGTGACAATCTAAATACTAGTTTTAAGTCTTGTTTTTACGTGAATTACACGAAGTATTACCGATAAATGTGTCTAATTTAATGTAATAAAACTACTTTTGACTTTCTGAAAAGAAAATGCAAAGATTCGAATAGTTCCGTAAATTTGGAAAATTCTTTATTGTAGCAAAATCACACTAAATATCATGAAAGAAAAAAATCTTCACCCAAAAAATAAATTCAATAAAGGTTATAATTTTGATGCATTAATCAAAATTAATCCGAAGTTAGAACCCTTTGTTTCAAAGAATCAATTTGATGTTATAACCATAGATTTCTCAATTCCAGAGGGTGTAAAAGAACTCAATAAGGCATTATTGTTTTCTTATGATAAAATTTCTGTTTGGGATTTTCCAAAAGAAAATTTATGTCCTCCAATTCCAGGACGTTTAGATTATATACATTATTTAGCAGATTTAATAGGTAGTGAAGAAGCTATTAAAATTCTTGAGATAGGAACAGGAGCAACCTGTATTTACCCACTTTTAGGGGCTGCAGAGTATGATTGGAATTTTGTGGCTACAGATATCGATTTTAAATCGTTAGACACTGCACAAGACATTATTCACGATAATAATTTAGGAAGTAAAATAGAGTTGCGTCAGCAACCGGACGAAAATAATATTTTAAAAGGAATCTTAAAACATGAAGACTCTTTTCATGCGGTTATGTGTAACCCACCCTTTTTCAAATCAGCTGAAGAAGCGCAAGGTGCAAACAAACGTAAGAACAAAAACTTAGGAAATAATACTGTAAGAAATTTCTCTGGAAACAATAATGAATTGTGGTATGTTGGTGGAGAAAAAGCATTTTTACATAACTATCTATATGAAAGTTCTTTGTTTAAAGAGAAAAGTAAATGGTTTACAAGTCTGGTTTCTAAAAAAGAGAATATCGTAAGTTTACAAAAATCATCAGCAAAATTAGGAGCTATTGAGTTTAAGGTTATTCCTATGAGTCAAGGAAATAAAGTAACCAGAATTGCTTGTTGGAGATTCTAATTACTTCGTCATTATTAGGAAGTATGACATAGTAATCTGTTTTCTAATCTTGAAATGGCTTCATTCTTTGTAATGGTAGCTTTTCTCAATGACACTCTTCTATAAATATACGTAAAGACCTTTCCAATTTGGCAAGGTTTTTTTTGTTTTAATACTGAATCCAAGAGTCTTAAAATTTATATTTTTAAAGCTACGAAGCGATCAGTTAATTAATCAATATTGAGATTGTAGGATTTTTTGCAAGGATAGCTCTTAATAAAATCTGGAGAGTTTTGAATAGTTTTCGGAAGTATGGCGGTTTTTTTGAAAATTAATCCAAACTCTCCAGATTTTATTAAATATAGCTGCAAAATTTTAATTAAAAACAATATCCTCAATTTTATACTTTTTACAGACAATATGTAAAATTGTATATACGAGCATGTGTACAAATACCAAACAAATAAAAGCATATAACGGAACACCTAGAAGTTGGTATGGCCAATAATAGGTCCAAACTCCTAAATAGATTGTAATTACTTCACCAAAAGCAGGAAGAATTAATGCCAATAATAACGCTAGTAAAATTTTATTTTTTTGTGTTTGATTTCTTAAAAGCGGAATGAGTTTTAATTCTAATTTATATAAAAAGTAAAAAGCATACATCCAAGCAAAAGGCAGCCAAAGAGGAAGTGCTCTTTTAACCTCATGATACTCCCAATAACCATAAGAAACACCCCAAGTTTCTCCAACAATTCCACCAAAACAGGTGAGTAACATGCCAATCAATAAGAGCCAATTTTTAGCTGTAGGTTTAAGGATGTCTTTGTAGATGTTATGAGAAATCTTTGCAGCTAGAATAACTGCAATCCAAAAATCATATTCTTTTAAATAGCCAATAAAGATACCTGCAACAATCAATTTTAAAACTCCTTTTAGAATTTCTATAAAAAACTTTTTTTTGTTCGTGATCAAAATGATGCGCTGTTGTTTTTGAGTGTATCCATAGGGTGTTGTATTTTATTAAAAACCAAATATAAAAAAAAACCTTACCAAATTGGCAAGGTCATTTCTCTATTTTATATATTCTTGTCTGAAAAATTATAAGTGAATTACTTCATCATACGCATCTGCAACTGCTTCCATAACTGCTTCACTCATGGTTGGGTGTGGGTGAATTGTTTTTAAAACTTCATGCCCAGTAGTTTCTAACTTACGACCTAAAACTGCTTCAGCAATCATGTCTGTAACTCCAGCACCAATCATATGACAACCTAACCATTCGCCATATTTTGCATCAAAAATAACTTTCACAAATCCGTCTTTGGTACCTGCCGCAGTTGCTTTTCCAGATGCAGAAAAAGGAAATTTACCAACTTTTAATTCATAGCCTGCTTCTCTTGCTTTTGCTTCTGTCATTCCAACAGAGGCAATTTCTGGAGTAGAATAGGTACAGCCAGGAACATTTCCATAATCGATTGCTTCTGTGTGTAAACCTGCTAATTTCTCTACGCACGTAATTCCTTCCGCAGAAGCAACATGTGCCAAAGCTTGCCCAGGAGTTACATCACCGATCGCATAATACCCAGGGATGTTGGTTTGGTAAAAATCATTGACCAATATTTTATCTCTGTCAACAATAATTCCAACATCTTCTAGACCGATATTTTCAATGTTTGCTTTGATTCCAACAGCAGATAATAAGATATCTGCTTCTAATTTTATTTCACCTTTCTTAGTTTTTACAGTCGCAACAACACCGTCACCAGAAGTGTCAACAGACTCCACTGAAGAATTTGTCATTACTTTTATTCCTGCTTTTTTGAAAGAGCGCTCAAATTGTTTTGAGACATCGATATCTTCAACAGGAACTAAATTGGGTAGAAACTCTACGATGGTAACTTCTGTTCCCATCGTGTTGTAGAAATGTGCAAATTCAACACCAATGGCTCCAGAACCTACAACAATCATAGATTTTGGTTGGGTTGGTAAAGTCATTGCTTTTCTGTACTCAATTACTTTTACACCATCTTGTGGTAAGTTTGGTAATTCTCTCGAACGAGAACCTGTTGCTATAATAATGTTATCCGCGTCGTATTCAATTACTTTTCCGTCTTCTGCAGTAACCTCAACTTTTTTACCCGTTTTTATTTTTCCAAAACCGTTAAGAATATCAATTTTGTTTTTTTTCATAAGAAAAGCAACTCCTTTGCTCATTCCGTCTGCAATACCACGACTTCTTTTTATTACTGCACCAAAATCTTTATCAATTGCTTCTGCCTTTAAACCATATTCATCTACATGCTTTAAATAGTCATAAACTTGTGCCGATTTTAGCAATGCCTTTGTAGGAATACATCCCCAATTTAAGCAAATTCCGCCTAAAGATTCTTTTTCTACAATAGCTACTTTAAATCCTAATTGAGAAGCTCTAATTCCTGTTACATATCCTCCAGGTCCACTTCCAATAATAATGATGTCGTATTTCATAATTGTTTTTTTGTCTTTTTATTTTGGGCGTTCGAGCGGGCTTTTCGTTTTATCTTTTTTTTGTTCTGTCATTGCATCGTTCCCCGCAAGGACGCATTCATAAAAAAAGGATGTCACTTCAATCCCTAACGCGTGCTAATTTACTACCTTTTGTTTTTATTTCCAACTAATTTACATTCTCTCAGGAACTTGAATTCCCAGCAGAGAAAATGCAGATTTAATGGTGTCGGCAACTTTCTTCGCCAACTGCACTCTAAATATTTTTTTATCTTGATCTTCTTCTCCTAATATCGATACATTCTGATAAAAAGAATTGAATTCCTTTACCAAATCGTAGGTGTAATTTGCAATTAAAGCCGGAGAATAGTTTGCAGCAGCTTGCTGTATTGTCTCCGGATACAACGCTAATTGTTTTAATAGTTCCTTTTCCTTTTCGTGTAACTCAATCGTTACCGCTTTTGAATAATCAAAGGCTGCTTTTCTAATAATAGACTGAATTCTAGCATAGGTATACTGAATAAAAGGGCCTGTATTTCCTTGAAAATCTACCGAAGATTTTGGGTCGAATAAAATTCTTTTTTTAGGATCTACTTTTAAAATGAAATATTTTAACGCACCCAAACCAATTGTTGTATACAATTCGTTTTTCTCGGTATCAGAATAGCCTTCTAATTTTCCTAATTCCTCAGAAATAGCTTTGGCAGTAGCTGTCATTTCTGACATCAATTCGTCAGCATCAACAACAGTTCCCTCTCTAGACTTCATTTTCCCAGAAGGTAAATCTACCATACCATAACTTAAATGGTGCAATTGTTTAGACCAATCAAATCCTAATTTCTTCAAAATTAAAAATAAGACTTGAAAATGATAATCTTGTTCGTTACCCACAGTATAAACCATGCCGCCAACATCTGGAAAATCTTTTACACGCTGAATAGCAGTACCAATGTCTTGTGTCATATAAACGGCAGTGCCGTCTGAACGCAATACAATTTTTTCATCGAGACCATCTTCTGTTAAATCACACCAAACAGAACCATCTTCTTTTTTATAGAAAACACCTTTCTCTATTCCTTGTGCAACCACATCTTTTCCTAATAAATAGGTATTACTTTCATAATACAAGGTGTCAAAATTAACACCTATATTTTTATAAGTAACTTCAAAACCGCTGTATACCCAAGAGTTCATTTCTTTCCAAAGAGCAACAACATGTGCATCTCCAGCTTCCCATTTTAAAAGCATTTGTTGGGCTTCAACTAAAAGAGGTGCTTCTTTTTTAGCTTCTTCTTCGGTTTTTCCAGTCGCAATTAATTGTGCTATTTCTTTCTTGTATTCTTGATCGAATTTTACATAGTAATTTCCAACCAATTTATCTCCTTTCCTTAAATCGAGATTTAAGGTAGTTTTTGGAGTTTCTTTTTGTCCATCACTTCCATTAGGAGCATATTTTTCCCAAGCCAACATCGACTTGCAAATATGAATACCACGATCGTTAATAATTTGAGTTTTGTATACCTTCTTACCAGAAGCTTTGATGATTTCTGCAACGGAATATCCCAATAAATTGTTACGTACATGTCCTAAATGCAGTGGTTTGTTTGTGTTTGGAGAAGAGTATTCAACCATCACCGCTTTTTCATCTTCTGTAGGCAAAACAAATCCAAAGTTTAAATCTGAATATGCAGAACGAAAGAAGTCTGTATAAAAAGTATCTTCAATCACTAAATTTAAAAAGCCTTTTACAACATTATAATTTGTAATTTCTTTTACATTTTTAACCAAGTACTTCCCGAGGTCTTCGCCTATTTGAAGAGGATTTCCTTTCTTATAGCGCAACATTGGAAATACAACAACGGTAACATCGCCCTCAAATTCTTTTCTTGTTGCCTGAAATTCTACAGATGGAATCTCGATACTATATAAAGCTGAAAAACCTTCTTTTACTTTGGTTTCTATGGTATTTTGAATATTCATTTACTTTCAAAAATTGAATTACAAAATTAAGAATTTTATTTGTTTTTCAGATTGATTTTTCCGGAAGAATAATTGTAATTTTGCACAATGGAAAAATTTCTTAAACAACTCCCTAAATTAGCAGAAGAAGCAAAAAAAGATAGTCAGAAATACTTTGCGAGACTTAAGAAGCGTGTTCCAAAAAGATTGGATTACTTAATGCAAGAATTACATGAAGAAGAGTTTAAAAAAACAGACTGTTTAACGTGTGGTAATTGTTGCAAAACCACCAGTCCGATTTTTACAAACATAGATGTAGATAGAATTTCGAAGAAATTGAAAATGAAAGCTGCTGCTTTTACAGCGCAATACTTGCTAAGAGACGAAGATGATTTTCTAGTCTTAAAAACGGCGCCTTGCTCTTTCTTTAATGAATCAGATAATACGTGTTTCATCTATGATGTAAGACCCAAAGCATGTGCCGAATATCCGCATACAAATCGCAAAAAATTTATTGGTATTACAGATTTAACGATTGATAACACCACCGTTTGTCCTGCAGCGTATAATATTGTAGAAAATTTAAAGAAACGTTTGCCTTTAGAAGGAAATAAAAAGGTAAAGCATTCTTAATAAAACATCTAAACTTTTAATTGTATTTATAAAACACCCAAACAGACAAAAGAGATGGTCTCTTTAGGTGTTTTTTGATTTTTATCGGAAGTACTTTTTAATGCTCTTTATTTATATATTAAATACTTACTCCTAACTTTTTTGAACCTTTCTATACCATTTTTCCAAGACATTTGAATTTTTTTTTGAGATACTCCTTGCTCAATTTGCTGTTGTAGTTTTTCTGTTCCTGCTAGTTTGGTAAAGAAGTTATTGAAGAACTCTTTAGACGAATTTTGTTTGTAAGCCTTTATTATAAAAGACAAGTCTAATGCATTGAAGTTTTCTGTAGTTCTTAAATCTTCACCAAAACAGACTTTATTTTTATACTTCGGATATTTTGCACCCTCATTTGCTTGTGGTGTAAAAGAAAACGCATTTTTATCTAAAAACGGACTACCATAAATTTGGAATTGCATTTCCGTTCCACGACCTGCAGAAACATTGGTTCCTTCAAAGAAACACAAACTTGGATACAGCTGTATACTTTTATCATTGGGTAAATTTGGCGAGGGTTTTATAGGTAAACTGTATGCTATTTGGTGCTCGTAATTCTTTAAAGGAGTTATAGTCAAATCACATTTTATGTTGTTATGTAACCATTTTTCGCCATTAATCATTTTCCCGTATTCACCTATGGTCATTCCATACACAACCGGAACTTTGTGCATACCAACAAAAGAGCGATGCTCTAATTCTAATACGGGTCCGTCTATATAATGTCCATTCGGATTTGGTCTGTCTAAAATAATTAGAGGGATCCCCATTTCTGCACAAGCTTCCATTACATAGTGCAAAGAAGAGATATACGTATAGAAACGTGCACCAACATCTTGAATATCAAAAACAACAACATCAATTCCCTTTAACTGAGCTGCAGATGGTTTTTTATTTTTTCCATATAAAGAAATAATCGGCAAACCCGTTTTCCTATCAAAACCATCTTTTATAATTTCGCCAGCGTCTGCTTTTCCTCTAAAACCGTGTTCTGGTGCAAATACCTTTTTAATTTTTATTTTTAGTGATAAAAGCGAATCCACGAGGTGGGTAAACACCCTTTTTTCATTTGCCGCTGCTATTTTTTCGATAACTGACGTCTGATTCGCCACTACTGCAATATTCTTACCTTTTAATAAATTGAGATATAAAGAGGTGCTTTCTGCACCCGTTTTTATAACTGCACTTGCATCTGTAGTATTTTTTTCAATTGATTTTAGTTTTTGAGCACAAGAAATCAGCTGAAAATTCAATACTAGAAATAAGAATAAATATGTATTTTTGAAACGTTTAAAATCGATCATAATTTGAATTACGAGTTATTTATTGCAAAACGCATTATTGCGGGTAAAAAGTATAAAAATAGCATTTCATCGCCAATAATAAAAATTGCAATCACTGCAATTGCGCTGGGAATTATAATTATGCTTATTTCGGTGGCAACCGCATCGGGTTTGCAAACTAAAATACGTGATAAAATGGCAGGTTTCAAGGGACATGTCCAAATTGTGAATTACGATAATAACAATTCTGATGTTTCTACAACACCTATAAATATTGCGCAAGATTTTTATCCAGTGTTTAAAAATATTGAGGGCATTAAAAACGTGCAAATTTTTGCTTCTAAAGGCGGGATTTTAAGAACAGACACCAATTTTGAGGGTATTATTTTTAAAGGAGTTTCTAGTGATTACGATTGGTCTTTTTTTAAAGAGTATCTGGTAGCAGGGAAAGTACCAGATTTTAACCAACCAAGAACCAAAGAAGTATTGTTGTCTCAAACGATTGTAAATCGTTTACAATTAAAATTAAAGGACACCATTTCAGCTACTTTTTTAAAGACTACCGCCAGCACATTGCCGTCTAATAGAAAATATACTATTGTTGGAATTTATAATTCTGGGTTTGCTCAGTTTGATGAAAATATGATGATTGGCGATATTAGAGAAGTTCAGAAGTTAAATAAATGGACAGAAAATGAAGTAGGTGGTTTTGAGGTTCTTTTAGATAATTTTGAGGGTATTGAAGAAAAAGGTAAAGAAATTTATAGTGAAATTAGTCTCACTCTAAATGCAAAAACAATTTTAGATAGTTACCCTGCCGTTTTTGATTGGATAAAATTATTTGATAATAATGTTTGGTTCATTATTGGGATTATGATTTTAATTGCTGGTATAAACATGATCACCGCCTTGTTAGTTCTCATTCTAGAACGCATACAAATGATTGGAATTCTAAAAGCTATGGGAAGTTCTAACGGGAGCATTCGTAAAATATTTTTATACAATGCTTCTTACTTGATTTTAAAAGGATTGTTTTGGGGAAATATAATTGGATTGTCAATTATTGGAACGCAGCATTTCTTCAAAATAATTACCTTGAACCCAGAAACATATTATGTAGCAACCATGCCAGTGCATATTTCTATAAGTGCAATTTTAGCCTTAAATATAGGGACGCTTGTTTTGTGTTTCTCAATGCTATTAATTCCCTCTTATATCATCACTAAAATTGAACCTTCTAAGTCCATAAAATTCGCTTAAAAAACTATTCAATATTTGTAAACCAGGTAAAATGTTGATTTATAATGGCTTCTTTATTTTCTTCAATATGTTTTTTAAAAGATTTTGCTACCAATGATAAATTTTTAGATTTTAACCAAATTAAGTTCCAATTTGTTTCTAATGGAAAATTTTCATTTTAATAATTTGTAAACCCTTATTTGGTGATTCATTTGGTATCCCAAGATTCGCGTGATAGAAATCCCCATGTGAATATAATTCTTTATTTTGTTCATGTAGATTGATAAGTTGATTAATTCGACTTTACTGTTTTAGTTAAAACTAGAACATTGTTTAAACTACAGTGCATGATAGGAGTATGGGTTAAAAACTGTATAGAAAGAATGCTTTTCTAAAGACTTTATAAAATTAGAGAATGAAAAGCGAGACTTTTAGGGAGCGCCCAAAAAATCATTTACCTTTGTCTTAGAATTTATAGCAATGATATACGCAGAAAATATATTAGAAACTATTGGAAACACTCCTTTAGTTAAATTGAATGTTTTAACCAAAGATTTACCATGTTTGGTATTATCTAAATATGAAACGTTTAACCCAGGAAACTCGGTAAAAGATAGAATGGCATTGCAAATGATAGCAGATGCAGAAGCAGACGGACGGTTACAACCTGGAGGAACAATTATAGAGGGGACTTCTGGAAATACAGGGATGGGTTTAGCTTTGGCCGCAATTATAAAAGGGTACAAATGCATTTTTGTAATGGCAGACAAACAATCTAAGGAAAAAATAGATATTTTAAGAGCTGTAGGTGCAGAAGTGGTAGTTTGTCCTACGGATGTAGAGCCAGACGATGCCCGTTCTTATTATTCGGTTTCTAAAAGATTGGGAGAAGAAACTCCGAATTCTTGGTATGTGAATCAATATGATAATCCGAGTAACTGTAAAGCACATTTCTTAAGTACAGGACCTGAAATTTGGGAGCAAACCGAAGGAAAAGTCACACATTTTGTAGTTGGAGTTGGAACTGGAGGCACTATTTCTGGTGTTGGAAGTTATTTAAAAATGAAAGCGAGAGAAACTGGAACGACGGTAAAAATTTGGGGGATTGATACTTATGGTTCGGTTTTTAAGAAATATCATGAAACAGGTGTTTTTGATGAAAAAGAAATTTATCCTTATATAACAGAAGGAATTGGAGAAGATATTTTACCGTTAAATGTAAATTTTGGAGTTATCGACGGATTTACGAAGGTAACTGATAAAGACGCTGCAATTTATACACAACGTTTGGCGAAAGAAGAAGGGATGTTCTTGGGGAATTCTGCTGGAGCTGCAATAAAAGGTTTGCTACAATTAAAAGAACACTTTACAAAAGACGATGTCGTGGTTGTTTTATTTCATGATCATGGAAGCAGGTATGTTGGAAAAATGTTTAATGATGAGTGGATGCGAGAAAATGGCTTTGTGGAATAAACAAAAAGAGAACTTTCTTAAAACGTAAAAAACCATCTCAATTGAGATGGTTTTTTTTAACTAACTAATTCAAATAATCATACTATGAAGAGGTTTACAAAGCCTCAAATATTTAACTTCAAGTATCATGCCAAAGTAGTTTTTATATACATTAAAATAGCTATTTTTATTCTAAATACTCTCGTTTTTTTTAAATAAAACGTGGGAGTCTTAAAAAATTATTTTGCATGTTTATGAGCCTTATAAGAAGACCTTACTAAGGGGCCACTTTCTACATACATAAAACCCATTTCTAAGCCTAGTGTTTCGTATTTTTTGAATTGTTCTGGAGTAATAAATTCTTTTAAAGGCAAGTGTCTTTTTGAAGGTTGTAAATATTGCCCAATAGTAATAATATCACAGTCTACTGCTCGTAAGTCCTGCATTGTTTGAATTACCTCTTCTTCGGTTTCTCCTAAACCTAACATAAGTCCAGTTTTGGTTCTCATTCCGTTTTCTTTCAAATACTTTAGAACTCCTAAACTTCTGTCATATTTGGCTTGAATTCTAACTTCGCGTGTAAGCCTTCTAACGGTTTCCATATTATGAGAAACTACTTCAGGATGGACTTTTATAACACGGTCTATTTGTTTTGTGTTTCCTTGAAAATCGGGGATTAAAGTTTCTAAAGTGGTTGTTGGATTTGATCTGCGAATTGCATCTACGGTTTCTGCCCAGATAATAGAACCGCCATCTTTTAAATCGTCTCTATCAACAGAAGTAATTACTGCATGTTTAATGCCCATAATTTTTATAGAACGCGCAACTTTTTCTGGTTCGTCCCATTCAACGGTTTCTGGTCTTCCTGTTTTTACACCACAAAACCCACAAGAACGGGTACAAATGTTTCCAAGGATCATAAACGTTGCGGTTCCTTCACCCCAACATTCACCCATATTAGGGCAACTACCACTTGCGCAAATCGTATTCAGTTTATATTTATCTACCAAACCTCTAAGCTCTGTGTATTTTTTACCAACAGGTAATTTTACACGCAACCATTTTGGTTTTTTAGGTCTTTCGGGAAGTACTAAAGTTTCTATCGCCATTCTTCACTTAATTAAAGTACAAAGATACAAAGGAAAGATTTAAATATTGGCTAAAAACCAAAGACTAAATCCAACTAAAAAAAGAATCCCAACAACACTTAAAATTCTTAAATATATTGTGGGGTGGTGTTCTTTAGGGGTGTGTTTTCCCGTAATGAGTTTGTAATTTAAAATTGCATAAAATGGAGCCGTTAAAAAAGATAAAATGGTCGCAGTTTTTACCAAAAGCCCCATATTACTCATGTAGTATTTTAAGATTAAAAGAGTTCCAAAAAACAAGAAGAGAATCCAAAACCAATACCCATATTTAAATTCTTTATGAAATAAAATTTTCGTAGTTCTATTCATTGCTCTTGGAGACGCGTCTAAGGTAGTTATTGTAGTGCTAAACATCGTCGTAAATGCAGCAATAGCTATAAAAATATATGAAAATTCTCCTAAATTTCTTGTGTATAAAGCAATCAATTGTCCCGCAAAAAGACTCCCTTTATTAGAGAATGTTTCACCAGATTTATACATGACTACGGCCCCTAAAAGGAGAAAACAAATTCCTAAAAAAAGAGTACTGATATATCCGATGTTAAAATCGAAAAGAGCTTCATTTACTTTGGTTTGTAACAGCTTGGTCTTGTCTTTTTCTATAGACCATATAGAATGCCAAATAGAAATATCTAAAGGTGCGGGCATCCAGCCTAAAAAAGCAACTAAAAAAGTTAATTCAACAGTGCCAGAGGGAATTATTTGAGTAACATCGAAAGCTTCTTTTGTGCTAAACAACGCTGCAGAAACAGCGATGAGCGTACTAATTGTTAAAATTACAATGATGTGTTTCATTAAGTTATCCAACAATTTATATTTACCAACCACTAAAAACAATAGGCTAATGGCTAATAAAACTGAAGACTATACAACAAGATCATTTGTGAAACCAAAAAGCTGAGAAGCTAACCCTGCAGTAACAACTGTAACCGCAGCTTGTATGGTAAACATAGTGGCAAAGTTTAGGATATAGTATGCTACTAAAACGCTCTTCCCTAATTTTTTATAACCATCCAGTAAAGTTTCCCCAGTAGCTGCCGCATAACGAGGTCCATATTGAAAAAAAGGGTATTTAAAGAGATGGACTAACAGCAGTGCCCAAATTAGGCCAAAACCGAATTCAGCGCCGGCCCTTGTAGCTTGTACCAAATGAGAAACGCCAATTGCTGCTCCGGCAAATAGTAAACCAGGACCTAAAGATTGTAAGAATGATTTTTTCATTTTAAGTCTTCTTGATAATCTCTGATAATAGTTTTTTTGCACGTAAAAGTTTCACTTTTACGTTGTTCATCGGTTCATCAATTTGTTCAGAAATTTCTTTATAACTCAACTCTTGAAAATACCGCAGTTGTATAACTTCTTGATACTTAGTTTTTAACTGTTTGATATCTTTTAGTAATTTGGCTAAATTTTGTTCCCTAATAATTTTATCTTCTGGGGTAGGGCTTTCATCCGCAATTAGGTATATTTTATCTTCTTGTTCTTTTGACGTTTCTATCGAAATAGAAGCATTTTTCTTTCGAAGTAAGTCAATATGAATATTTTTAGAGATGGTGATTAACCACGTTTTAAAAACATAGCTTTCATCAAATGTGTGTATTTTATCAAATGCTTTAGAAAATGTTTGAATTGTTATATCTTCTGTATCATTTTCGCTTTTGGTACGTTTTAATTGATAGTTAAAGACATCTGACCAGAAGAAATTTAATAAAAAACTAAAGGCAGCTTGATCGCCACTTTTAGCTTTTGTGATGTACATTTCAATATTTTTATTAGGTACTGCCAATGTGTTGGTTTAGAAATCAATTTTTGCCAAAGATAGTAAATTGCAAAATTACTAAGAAAAAGTGCAATTTTCTTCTAAAATTAGTATAATAATAACTCCATTAAAAAAGTTTGTTTGGAAGGAATAAAGGATTATTGATGCAATTTAGGTACTTAAACCCAAGAGCACGTTTCTTTAAAAATAAAAGGGCGATAGAAGTAAAGATTTTGCTGTTTTCTATCTAATTAGTTATGTTCTGGTGCTGCACAATTCTCGAATTGCTCTGGCGTTTTTCCGCAAAAACCACAAGAATCTCCGTCTTTATTAAGCATTGGATTTTGACTGGCGCAAGTCCCTGCAAATTTCCCATCTTTTTTTGCCCAAATTTTGATCGCAATTCCAGTAATTCCAAGTCCTAATAAAGCGAAAGTGATTAGTAATAGTTTCATAAAATAGTGTTGTTTGACAAAGATACAAAAACTAACATTCCTCTTTAGATTATTTACAATTTTTGTAAGTTTACTTTTTGAATGCAGAACTATTGAACGAGCAAAAATTTATCGACCAATTGATAGCTGGAAAACAACCTGCTTTTAGTCGACTTTTAGACGATTATCAGCAGAAAGTTTTTGGAACCTGCATTTCCTTTATACCTCACAAAGAAGATGCAGAAGATGTGGCACAAGAAGTTTTTTTAGAAGTTTTTAAATCAGTTTCTAAATTTAAAGGAGAATCGAAACTTTCTACTTGGATTTATAAAATTACGACGAATAAATGCTTAGAATTTATTAGAAAAAAGAATGCTAAAAAAAGCTTTTATTTTATGCAGACTCTTTTGGGAAATGAAATTTCGTTAGACAAAACGAGTTATTTTACAGAAGTAAACCACCCTGGAATTTTATTGGAAAATCAAGAAAAATCGGCACTTATTTTTAAAGCAATAGATACACTTACAGAAAGCCAAAGAATTATTTTTACTTTAGCGAAAATTGATGAAAAAAGCTACCAAGAAATTGTAGAAATAACGGGCAAAAGTTTGTCATCTGTAGAATCTGTGATGTTTAGAGCAAAAAAAGCCTTGCAACAAAAATTAGAAAATTTTTATAAAAATGAGACATAGGCGCAAGTTTTTTTAACTTGTTGCATCTAAATAAAGGTAGTTATACATTAGCATAAAAAGAAATGAAAAAGAAAGAGTACCTAGATCGGCAAGTTGATGCTACTTTTAAAGTATTAGAAGCTATAGAAAAAGTGCCAGTAAATCACTTTTTTAAGCACAAGGTATTACAAAAAATACAAGCTGAACAGCATTTGAAACAACCTATCATTACTTGGTTTACACCACAATTTCAGTTGGTAACCTTAGTAGTTATTTTGGTATTAAACGCAAGTGTTATTTTTTATTCATTTTCTAATGTTAAAGAAATATCTGTAACCAATATTATGGCTTTCGCGCAAGAATACTCCTTACAATCTAGGGACAGTTTTATTTTAAATTAAATATAATGAAATCAAAATTACTTCCTGTTTTATTAATTTTATTGATAATATTAAATGGCATTTTAATTTTTATGTTGCTTAAAAAACCACAGGAAAATAAAAGACATTCACAAGAACGAAACTTCTTACTACGTGAACTTCAATTTACAGAGCATCAAAAAGATAAATTTTTGTCTTTTGATGCTGTTCACAGAGAAAATATGATGCACTTTGATCAACAAATAAGAAGGCAAAAAAAGGTTATGTTCAATTCTTTTTCTGAAGGTCTTACAAGTATTGATGCTCTTAGTATACTCATTGGAGAATTAACAAGGAAAAAAGAAGTTGAAGTTTTTCGTTTTTTTAAATCTGTGAGAAAAATTTGTACAAAAGAGCAACAAACCAAATTTGATAAAATTATAAGTAAAGCTTTAAAGAGTGGAAAGAATGGTCCTCCTAAAGGTAGAAGAAAACTACCTCCAAAAGATAGAAAATAATACCTTTTAAAAGAACACTTTAAAAAACCATATTTTTTTTGAAATGATGCAACTAAATTATGGAGAGCATAAACTATTTACAATTTTAGAGGTCGAATATAAAAGAAATACAATTAAAATGAAAAAAAATAAATTACTTAAAACACTATCTATTTTATTTATAGCAATAACACTTTTTTACTCTTGCAGCTCAGATGATCCTATAATAGTTAATAGTTCTCCAGCAGCTTTTATCGTTAGCAATGGAACACTTACTGAAAATACGGCTACTATTTTTTGGACAGTAGCCACAGATGCTGATGGAGATACTGTAAGTTATACTGTTAATTTAGACGGTACAGCAGTAAAAAGCGAAATTTCCGCATTAACATATTCTTTTACAGGATTAACAGCAGCAACAAATTATACAGGTACAGTTGTCGCTTCGGACGGAAAAGGAGGAAGTGCAAGTGCAGTATTTAGCTTTACAAGTGCAGCAGCATTGACAACAGTGAGTTATGATATTACTTCTATTCTCTCAAAATTTGATGGAATTGATGCCGTTTCTTATGCTGTATCGGGTAACACAGTCACTTTTATAACAACAGACTTACCAAATCATACAAGTCCTTACTGGAGTACCTCTCACCCTTTATATGAACCTTATAACGGTACAAACTCTAATTGGAACAAAAATCCGGGTGCTATCGGAGAACAAAATATTACGTTTACAATGACTCTTAATCCTGCAGAAGCAGCGATTAAAAGTGCAACTCCTTTGGGACCTATTGGAATTTCTAGAAATGGAATTGTATTTTTTAATCAATATGCAGGGCCAAACAATCAACCTTTAACGAATG
>TARA_B110000027_G_scaffold33889_1_pt1 | contig 16375 bp, 11 predicted proteins | sample TARA_B110000027 | Tara Oceans TARA_B110000027 (sample SAMEA4397101) | marine metagenome | biome: Polar Biome; feature: [SRF] surface water layer (ENVO:00010504); material: water (ENVO:00002006), including particulate matter (ENVO:01000060) such as... | depth 5 m
GAGAGTTGAGGATGGAGAGTTGAGATTCGAGAGTTTAGGATGGAGAGTTAAGTTGGCTTGTCTGAAAAGTTCAGAGCAGCAACCTATAAGTTACTCTGGCGCAAATTTTTGCGCGCTTCCCAGTTTTTGATGACCTTCCATCGCCATAGGTAGTAGATAGAGAAGTAGCCCGCCGAAGCTAACATAACACCGCAGAGCAGACTCCCGACTATCAACGGTAGAAACACGCCGGACCCAAGATTCGAAAACCATTCCCAGGTCAATGCCACCGTAAAGTTGACTGGCTCGCTGCCCAATAAATAGCTACCAAGCTGGTGGGTGAGGTAAAACATCGGTGGAATGGTAATGGGGTTACTAATCCAGATTGTCATGAGGCCTATGGGCAGGTTTGCCCCGAGCCAAAAGCACATCAGTGTTGCGATTAAGGTCTGTGCCGGCAGCGGTATAAAGGCGCAAAAAATGCCGACAAACACAGCTAGAGATACTGAGTGACGGTTGAGGTGGAATAGGTTGGGGTCGTGGGCCAGGAAATTGATCCAGCGCAGAGAGGGCCGTTGCAGCAGCTTGGCCATATCCGGGAGAAAGCGGTGAATCGTTTTACGTGGCATTGCGTCTCTTATAGTCATCTTTGAGCAGCGCTATTATGCCCGCAATATTTCATCGGAACTAGTTAAAATAACGCTTAAAACCAGACATAGTTTGTCCCCCGATATACAATAGCGATTACACGGTCTTTAAACTATTTGGAACTATCTCTTGAAACAGACAATCGAGCCAGCACTGGCCATTAGCCAACTTTGTAAAACCTATGACGACGGCTTCGAAGCCCTTAAAGGCATTGATCTGAATGTAGCGCCTGGTGATTTCTTTGCCCTGTTAGGGCCCAATGGCGCGGGCAAGTCTACTACCATCGGCATTATCTGTTCCCTAGTCCGCAAAAGCTCTGGGTCCGTCAAAGTGTTCGGCATGGATATCGACGAAGACTTTAGTTCGGCAAAACAGTTTGTCGGCGTAGTGCCTCAAGAATTTAACTTTAACCAGTTTGAGAAGCCCATAGATATTCTGGTTAATCAGGCCGGTTATTACGGTATTCCTGCTGCAATTGCTTACGAGCGTGCCGAGAAATACCTCAAGCAACTGGCGCTGTGGGATAAGCGGGATACTCCGTCGCGAACCCTTTCCGGTGGTATGAAACGGCGACTAATGATTGCCCGTGCCTTAATTCATGAGCCCAAGTTGCTAGTACTAGACGAGCCTACGGCTGGTGTTGATATTGAGTTGCGTCGCTCTATGTGGGAATTTCTAAAAGAGATTAATGAGCAGGGCACCACGATTATTTTGACCACCCATTATCTTGAAGAAGCCGAGAGCCTGTGCCGCAATATTGCCATTATTGACCATGGCCGAATCGTTAAAAACACTAGTATTCGCAAGCTTTTAAATCAGCTCAATAGAGAGACCTTTGTACTTGAGATACGGGACGACGTTGATAGCTGTCCAGAGGTCGAGGGCTACCCGTTAACGCTCACAGAAGGGCACATTTTAGAAGTGTCTATCGAGAAATCTCAGTCGATTAACGGATTGTTTACTGCACTGACAGAGCAGGGTATTCATGTGTTGAGCATGCGCAATAAAACTAATCGACTCGAGGAGTTGTTCTTCGATTTAGTTCAGAAAAACCTGCAGGAGAAGAGCAATGGATAATTATCAGAAGTGGATCGCTTTTAGCACTATTGTTCGCCGCGAGATTCACCGCTTTTTACGTATTTGGCCCCAGACATTGGTGCCGCCCATTATCACTATTGTGCTGTACTTTGTTATTTTTGGCCGCCTGATTGGCTCGCGTATTGGTGAGATGTCCGAACTCCCATACATTCAATTTGTTGCTCCCGGCCTGATCATGATGTCGGTGATCACCAACTCCTATTCCAATGTTGTGTCGTCGTTTTACGGCTCTAAGTTTCAGCGCAATATCGAAGAGCTGTTGGTCTCACCAACACCAAACTGGATTATTCTGCTTGGCTATGTAGTGGGTGGCATGAGTCGTGGTCTTGGCGTTGGTGCCATGGTGACATTATTATCTCTCTACTTTGCCGACTTTAGCCTGCACAGCCTGCCTATCACCATTGGTATTGTGTTGCTGACCTCGCTGATGTTTTCTCTCGCGGGTCTTATTAACGCTATTTTTGCCAGTAGCTTTGATGATATTTCGATTATTCCGACCTTTGTTTTGACGCCGCTGATTTATCTGGGCGGAGTGTTTTATTCTATTGATATGTTGGGGGACTTCTGGGGCTCAGTGTCGTTGATTAACCCAATACTCTACATGGTTAATGCCTTTCGCTATGGCATGGTCGGCATTACCGATATCAATATTGCTTGGTCATTTACCATGGTTATATTGTTCTCTGTTCTGCTGTTTGGTCTGGCGCTGCGTCTGCTCGAAAAAGGCTCGAGGTTGCGCAGTTAAATGGCCAGCTATGCCGCCGATTCAGAGTTGGGTAAAGACACGGTCTACAGTGACCAGTATGACGCCTCATTACTCTGCCCAATTCCTCGCAGCAAAGCTCGCGGCCTTGCTGGCGTCCAAGAACAGCATGCCCGTTCGGCATTGCCCTTTATTGGCGTAGATCTGTGGACGGCTTTTGAAATCTCTTGGTTAAATACTGATGGGCTGCCACAGATTGCCATTGGTGAATTTGTATTTCCCTGCACCAGTCATGCCATTGTTGAGTCCAAGTCATTTAAGTTATATCTCAACTCGTTTATACAGACCCAATACGGTTCTATGCATGAGGTGACAGAGATCTTGGCCGCGGATCTGTCTGCGGTGACTAATTCTAGAGTGGATGTGGTGCTCTATGATATTGGCGAGTACAACGGCTTTAAACCTATCTCTGAACCCGAGGGGCTTTGTGTTGATAAGCAGCGACTCGCGGTTGATACCTATCAGCCTGAGCCGAGTTTTTTGGCGGCTAATTCAAAGTCCGTTGTCACCGAGACATTGTTTTCCCACTTACTCAAAACTAACTGCCCCGTGACGGATCAGCCTGATTGGGCGTCGGTATATGTGAGCTATACAGGCCCGGCTATTGATAGAGCTGGTCTGCTGAAATATATAGTGTCGTTTAGGCAGCACCAGGATTTTCACGAGCAATGTGTCGAGAAAATTTTCACAGATATTCTAGAGCGCTGCGGACCAACGGAGCTGAGTGTTTACGCACGCTACATGCGTCGTGGCGGGCTCGATATCAATCCCTATCGCAGTACCGTACATAGTATTCCGCCTAACTATCGTCAGGTTCGGCAGTAAACTGGTAACGACGGTCAGGCTAAGCTTGTCTTAAGGAAGTCCGCGAGTAGATGCACTGCCTCATTTTTCTTACTGCGACTTGACGCAATCAAGCTAATGCCTACTTTACCAAGATCGGGAAAGCGCCCAGAAGATGGGAGTATTCTCAGGTTGCCAGGCACAGTGCTCTTGGCAAGCACGGTAACCCCCAAACCCTCCTGAATCGCATACTGAATACCCGTTAAGTCGGGAATGGTGTAAACAATTTGCCATGGCTGTTTGATTCTATCTAAAAGACCGATTGCCCTCTGGCGATAGATACAGCCTTGGGCCGCGGCGATTAACGGCACTATAGGCAGTTTGTGAGTATTGTGGTCGGCGCTGGTGACCCAGACTAGTTCGTCGGTTTTGACTAATTCGTCCCTTGTTTCATTAGGGTTATCCTGTAATGCCAGAATAAGGTCATGGCTAGCCTTGCCCGTTTTTGATAGCAGGTTTTTACTCAGCTCGCAGTTCACTTCTAATGTGACATTGGGGTAGGCCTTGGCGAATCGGCTGACGATTTTTGGCAGCAAAATAGTGGCAAACTCACTGGGAATTCCCAAGCGTACTTTACCGCTGATACTACTCTTTGAAAATTGGCTGAGGGCAAGGTCATTAAGAGACAAAATCTGGTTGGCATGACTGTAGAAGCGCTCACCGGTTTCTGAAAGCTCCAAATTTTTACCATTGCGAATCAGCAGTGATTCACCTAACAGCTCTTCTAAGCGCTTTATTTGCAGGCTCACAGCCGGCTGTGACCGACCCAGCATTTCGCCCGCTTTGGTAATACTATTGAGTTGTGCCACGGAAACAAAGGCTCTTAGCAGATCCATTGGTAGGTTTTTCATGGGCTTACCCTTGCATTTATAATATTAATGCTAGCATTGTATCTATTAATTTAACAAATTATAAGTAAGGCTCTATTATCCTCGTTTCATAGCCTAAAAGTGCCTTGCTATGCCTGAAGATACAATTCTCAAAAAAACCAGTTTCTATGATTATCATATTGCCGCCCAAGGCAAAATGGTGCCTTTTGCCGGCTATTTAATGCCCGTGCAGTACAGCGAAGGCATTATGCAGGAGCATTTGCACTGCAGAGATAATGCCGGGCTGTTTGATGTCTCTCATATGGGGCAGGTCGTGGTTAAAGGCGAGGGCGCGGCATTGGCTCTAGAACGCTTAATGCCAGTTGACCTAGAGTCTCTAGGGATTAATCAGCAGACCTACGCGACTTTCACAACCGAAGCCGGTGGTATCTCTGACGATCTTATTATTACCCGATGGGCTGAAGATACCTTTTTTCTGGTAGTTAACGCTGGCTGCAAAGAGCAGGATATCGCTCATCTGCGCGCCCACCTCCCTAATTTTGAGATTACCTATCTAGCCGATCGTCAGTTGCTGGCCCTGCAAGGGTTGAGAGCCAAAGAGGTCATGGCAGAGCTTGCTCCAGAGGCAAATAAGCTGGTATTCATGAATGGCTGTCGTGTTTCTATCGATGGTATGGACTGTTACGTCACTCGTTCTGGCTACACCGGAGAAGATGGTTTTGAACTATCGGTTGACGCAGCAGATGCCCTGGCACTAGCGGACAAGCTTCTTGCCCATGATGCGGTTAATTGGATTGGCTTGGGGGCAAGAGATTCTCTGCGCCTAGAAGCAGGTTTGTGTCTCTATGGCCACGATATGAATTTGGATACCTCACCGGTAGAAGCAGGCATTATTTGGAGCATCAACAAATCTCGACGAGTCGACGGCGCAAAAGCCGGCGGCTTTTTAGGGGCAGATATTATTCTCGGTCATATTGCCAATGGCGTAACTAAAAAGCGCGTTGGCTTTTTAGTTGATGGCCGCGCACCTGTCCGTGAAGGTGCAGAGATTATAGATGAGCAGGGCACCGTGGTTGGGCAAATTACCAGCGGTGGCTTTGGCCCTACATTACAAGCGCCCATCGCTATGGGCTATGTCCCCACTGAGCTATCAATAGTGGGCACCCAACTACAGGCTTTGGTGCGCGGTAAAGCCCGCCCCATCACAGTGACAAAAATGCCTTTGGTACAACAACGATATTTCCGCGGTTGATCCCGACACAAGATTTGGAGCCAGTTAATGTTACAAAAGAAACGTACCCTCGCCGACCTGCAAAATAGCGCAGAATTTATCGCCCGCCATGTTGGCCCTAGCGCTGCTGAACAGCAGGCTATGCTGGTCGCGCTGGGCTGCACTAACCTAGCAGAGTTGACTGCCCAGGTTGTGCCGGAAGCGATTGCGATGACTCAGGACTTAGCGATTGTTGATGGTTGCACAGAGACGCAGGCCTTGGCCGAGCTCCGTGAAATGGCTGATCTAAACCAAGTCTTTAAAACCTATATTGGGCAGGGGTACTACGGCACCATTACGCCAAACGTGATTCAGCGTAATATTTTGGAAAACCCCGCTTGGTATACAGCGTATACGCCTTACCAGCCGGAGATTTCTCAGGGTCGACTCGAAGCTCTGATTAACTTCCAGACCATGATTACCGATCTCACCGGCATGGAGATGGCCAATGCCTCTATGTTGGATGAAGGCACAGCCGCGGCAGAAGCCATGGCACTGTGCCAGCGCATGTCCAAGTCAAAATCTAACCGTTTTTTGGTTGATATCGACTGCCTGCCGCAAACTATTGAAATTATAAAAACCCGTGCCGAGCCTATGAACATTGAGGTTGTTGTTGGCAACCCAGAGGATTTTGCAGGGGAAGCCTTTGGCGCACTGTTGCAGTACCCGGGTGCCAGTGGTGAGGTTCGTGACAACCGAGAGATTATTGCCCGTATTCAGGCTGATAAAGGGCTGGTAGTAGTGGCTGCTGATATTCTTAGCTTGGTGCTGTTGGAGTCTCCGGGGTCTCAGGGTGCAGATGTCGCTATCGGCTCAACCCAGCGCTTTGGTGTACCACTAGGTTTTGGTGGCCCCCATGCGGGATATATGGCGACCCGCGAATCCTTTAAGCGTAACTTGCCCGGCCGTCTTGTGGGCCTATCCCAAGACGCCAATGGCGAACCTGCCTATAGATTAGCGCTGCAAACCCGCGAGCAGCATATTCGCCGCGAGAAGGCGACATCTAACATCTGTACAGCTCAGGTTTTGTTAGCTGTTATTGCCAGCATGTACGCTGTCTATCATGGTCCCGAGGGTTTAACGCGTATTGCTCAGCGCGTGCACTTGCTCACCTCTATCTTGGCTCAAGGCTTGAAGCAACATGGACTGGCGCCAGTTAACAGCAGCTGGTTTGATACATTAACCTTGAATACAGGCGCAAAAACCTCAGAGATTATTAGCGCCGCTGAAGAGCGCCAGATAAACCTTCGTCAAATCGACGCCAACAGTATTGGTATTTCTCTGGATGAAACCACCAGCTCGGAAGATATTGCCGATCTGTGGGATATCTTGCTCGGTAAGCATAACTTAGATGTCGATACCCTAGCCGAAGAGGTGTCAGAAGCACTGCCCGGTAATCTGATACGTACCGACAGCTTCCTCACTCACCCAACCTTTAGTCGCTACCATTCAGAAACTGAAATGCTGCGTTATTTACGCAGACTGTCTGATAAAGATATCGCCCTTGATCGTGCAATGATTCCTCTAGGCTCTTGCACCATGAAGCTCAATGCGACCGCCGAGATGCTGCCGATTACCTGGCCAGAATTTTCTAACATGCACCCCTTTGCGCCAGTAGAGCAGACTGCCGGCTACCGAGCCATGATTGATGATCTGGAATCAATGCTCTGTGCCGCTACAGGTTACGACGCTATGTCTCTGCAGCCTAATGCGGGCTCACAGGGCGAGTATGCGGGCCTGCTAGCTATTCGTGGTTACCACGAGAGCCGAGGTGATTCCCAGCGTAATATCTGTCTAATCCCCAGCTCCGCTCATGGTACTAACCCCGCGTCTGCGCAGATGTGTGGCATGGCCGTTGTAGTGGTCAAGTGTGACGACCAGGGCAATGTTGATGTTGCTGACCTTACTACCAAGGCAGAACTCCATTCCGATAATCTAGCTGCGATTATGGTGACCTACCCATCGACTCATGGTGTCTTTGAAGAGCGTATCACTGAGATCTGTGAAATCGTTCATAACCATGGTGGCCAAGTCTATATCGATGGCGCCAATCTTAATGCCATGGTCGGCGTGTGCCAGCCGGGCAAGTTTGGTGGCGATGTATCCCACCTTAACCTGCACAAAACTTTTTGTATTCCCCACGGCGGTGGCGGGCCAGGTGTTGGCCCCATCGGTGTTGGTGAGCATCTAGCGCCATTCTTGCCTCGCGAAACCGCGGATGGCCAGCGTCAAGGTGCTCAGGTGTCTGCGGCCCCTTATGGTAGTGCCAGCATATTGCCTATTACCTGGATGTATATCCGCATGATGGGTCGAGCAGGGCTTAAGCAGGCTACAGAGGTGGCGATACTGAATGCCAACTATATGGCCCATCGTCTGCAAGACCATTATCAGGTGCTATACACAGGCACTAATGGCCGTGTTGCCCACGAATGTATTCTCGACGTGCGACCGATTAAAGATGATGTGGGTATTAGCGTTGATGATATTGCCAAGCGTCTTATCGACTTCGGCTTTCATGCACCGACCATGTCCTTTCCTGTGGCCGGTACCCTGATGATTGAGCCTACAGAAAGCGAGTCAAAGATAGAACTCGACCGCTTCTGTGATGCCATGATCGCCATTAAAGGCGAAGTTGACCAAGTCGCTAAGGGCGAGTTTCAACTAGATGACAACCCCTTGGTTGGCGCACCCCACACAGCGGCAATGGTTAGCAGCGATGACTGGCAGCGAGCTTATACCCGCAGCCAAGCAGCCTACCCACTGACTTCAGTGCGGGAGAACAAATACTGGCCCCCTGTAGCACGACTTGATCATGTGTTCGGTGACCGTAATTTGGTTTGTTCATGCCCATCGATAGCCGATTACGAATAATTAGGCTTGTTGGCCAACGTTTTAGGATGAATAGCGGGTTTGACTAAATAGTAGTTTAGGGTGAATAGCTGTTTATATTAAATAACAGTTTAGACTAGATAGCTGTTTAAACTAGATAGCAGCTTAGGCTAAGCAGGGTGTTACAGATAAAATGAAGGCAGGGCTAAGAGGCAACTTTCTGCTTCTCAGTCCTAGGTGGGTAATCTGCCTTAAGATGTTTGTGTAAATCTACTGCACTGTAAACATTAACCGCCTCAGAAAATCCTTTGATAGAGATTTGGCCCTTGTCAATGCAGTGAATAGCTCCGCGGACAAGCCCGTAAGTGTCCTCAGAAATCAGAATCTCATTGCTCTCCGCCGATGACTCCAAACGACTGGCTAGATTTACGGCACGGCCAAGCAATGTATAGTCCAGCCGATTCTCTGTTCCAAAATTACCTACTTTGCACACACCGCTATTAATGCCCATGCGCAGGGCAGGGGGATGTTCTATGCCCTCAGAGCGCCAGCGCCGCTGTAAATCCTGCATCGCCTTACCCATGGCAATCGCCATAGAAACACAGGTAATAGCGTCCGCTTTCACACCACGGCTCTCAGGGTCGCCAAAGAACACCATAATAGAGTCACCGATCACCTTGTCGATCGTGCCACCAAAGCGAAAAGCAATCTCAGACATCTCAGTTAAATAGGTGTTGAGCAGCGACGTAAGCTGCTCTGGGTCCAATTTCTCCGCCAGCCGAGTAAACCCCGCCATATCCGAGAAAAAGATCGTCAGCGCCTTCTCCTGAGTCTCTGCACGCACATCCTTGCCGGTTAAGATCGCCTTGCGCAAAGGTGGCGACAGGTATTTTGAGAGCCTAAAAGTTCGCAGTGTCAGCCATTCATTTTGGCGCAGAACAGAATCATGCTGCTCAGCGAGCAGCGTATGAGTATGCCGGGCCATATTCATCAATAGAAGACAGTAGCCAGCCACCACCACCAATATAGTCAGCTGAGCACCCTCGCTGAGCATGACGATAATAGGTGATAGCCAAAAGATAAGTGCTACCCCAACAAACAAGCCAAACAGGTCAAGGGGTGCGGTAGGCTTCAGAGGGCTAATAATAGTGATCAGAAACGCCAAGCCCAAAGCTAGCGTCAATATAGGGTCAAAGCCAACAAACGCAATCAGTACACCAGTTAATACCCCATCCACAAATTCCAACAACAGAGCCAGCCGCTGCCGCTTAGAGTTTGTAGGAGAAGATTTTACAGTGAAATAACTACTAAACTGATAAAGAAACAAGCCGGGGAGCAGCAATAGAAGAACAGGGTGGTAGCCAATAGTCTGCCAGGCTCCCAATAAAATGATAGCACCGCACAGGCACAGTGCTAGCCGATAGAGCTCCTGCAATTTTGGCGACGGGTATACGATCTCTTTCCATGTCATGTCTTTAGTCTAGCACCCAGTTTCAAGCCACGTCAGATTACTACCCTAACGCCACATGCCGATTGCTTTTGCACATCTGTTTGTGTACAGTTGCGACGCTTCAAAACGGGCTGTAAGTCACGCAAGTATTGAAGTAAGGGCACGCCCAGCCTCATCTGATGCATAAGATGACAAACGGCAACAGTTTATGGAGAGGTGTCCGAGTGGCTGACTAAATGCGAGAGCATTTTGGACGCCTGTAGGGCGGTCTCGCAGAGACAAGAGGTATGGCAATGCCATAGCTCGCAGCAACGAGCACGTCGTGCTCCTGACTAGTTAATAGAACAGAAAACGGCAACAGTTTATGGAGAGGTGTCCGAGTGGCTGAAGGAGCACGCCTGGAAAGTGTGTAAGCGTTTATAGCGTTTCGAGGGTTCGAATCCCTCTCTCACCGCCGGTTTGTAAGCTATTGATTTGGCTTACAATATTGATAATAATAAACCCCCAGTCACAAAAGTGTCACACCTAGGAGGTGATGATATGGCTACAATTAGGAAGAGGGGCGATTATTATCAGGTACAAATCAGGCGTAAAGATTACCCTGATCAAAGTAAATCGTTTACGTCTAAAGCCCCAGCAGCAGCCTGGGCGCGTCGTATAGAAACGAGCATGGACAACGGATCGTGGATCGATACTCGCGGTACACGGCTCACGCTTATCGATGGCATCATCGATAATCTTATACACTCCTTTGAACGTTTTGGCCTCGAAGTTGCTGGCCCAAAGATGTCCTCGCTTAATCAACTCAAACGATACTTCGAAGGGTGGTCAATTCACGACCTAACGGTTGATGACGTATTAGACTTTGCAGCGCATCGCCGCCGTACTGTTAGCCCTAGCACTTTACAAAAACAAATGAGTTACCTGCAGCAAGCTATTCGCGTTAGTCGAGTAAAGGTGGAGGAAGATGTTACAGGCATAGCCATTAGAGAATTAGTGGATCGCAAAATAATCATGGGGAGTGTTCATAGAGATAGGCGTTTACAGCCTGGGGAATACGAGCGAATTAAAGAAACGGCGGGCAACCACAAGTGGATTATGCTAGCTGTAGACATCGCTATAGAAAGTGGGATGCGTCAGGGAGAAATTCATGCGCTCAAGCGCACTGATATTGATCTAGAAAAGGGGCTTATTACGCTTTTGCGCAAGGATAAGAAGAGTATCGGAGGCAGGAAAAAGGCCATAATACCACTATTTAAGGGCGTTAGAGAGGTGCTCCTACGCGGAAAGGATTACTTTGACACGGCAGGCACCCTGTTTCATGTAAATAACGCATCGTCGATTTCAGACAAGTTTGCTCTGGTGTGCAAAGAGGCGGGGATCGCCGACCTTACATTCCATGACTTACGCCATGAGGCTATCTCGCGCATGTTTGAGGTCAAGAAGATGACCTTAGAGCAGGTGCAAGTTGTTAGCGGCCACACTAGTTTCGATCAGTTATCGCGCTACGTGAATCTGAGACCTGAAGACTTAGTTGATTACTAGCCCCGAGTCTCATCTAACTTACTGTCAAGATAAATTGCGACTTCGTGGGCAGGGAACAGGTAAAAGACGACGATTTATCGATTTGAGAAAGAGGGGCGGTTTCCGTCGAGGGTTAGTCTCGGTGAGCGAAGCGTAGGTTGGTTTGAAGATGATGTTCAGAGCTTTTTTAAGTCACTTAGGCGGAGCTCAAACCCTAAGACTCGTTGATGAGGAACGAATCGGTGAATCGCCACTACGGTAAGTTGTTAGTGGACATAGTAAATTGGGTTTTGGCATTTGTAGCAGTTACAGGTGTATTTGTAGCAGCTTGTAGCAGCTTGTAGCAGCATTTGTAGCAGGTTTAAAAGCTCGCAAAACCAGCTATGACGCGGTTTTTTGGATTTGTAGCAGTTGTAGCAGGTAGTTTTGAGTCAAAGTTCGTTTTAGAAAATAAAACACGATATTAAAAAAACGTCTGAACGAACTTGGAAAAACCTGCTACAACTGCTACAACTGCTACAAATAAGTTTAAGTGATTGATATTAAACGGTTTTATTTGTAGAAATTAGCCGAATTGAACCTGCTACAACCTGCTACAACTGCTACAACTGCTACAACTACGTTATGCGATGAACAGCAGAGCCTTGACCATGCAGAGGATGATGAGCACGACCCCGAACACGATGTCCGAATCGTCAAACGTGAACCGTGAACTACGGACAAGGGATTTACGACGCTTATTTCTTAATTGTTTCATGGGCTTTCTCCTTTAGCTGTTCATTGTGTGGTGGGTGAGGGCCTTTAACCGTGCTTCGCGGGCATCGAACCCCATGCGCCCACATTTTTAGACAAGGTTCCAAAGCTAAATTGGAAAGCAAGGTTCCAGTTTGATAAAAGGGGGAAGGTGGGTCTTCTCAGTGGGGTAGGATAGATATAGTGAGCGGTGAGTGGAGCCCGAAAAATTTTCAGGACAAATTTGGCCTACAAATGGTAGTCAAGAGGTTCTTGACATGTCAGCCGAGTCGCTTCATCCAATACGCACATAAGTGCCTGCTCAAATGTACTCGTTATTAGTACTTTTACCGCAATATCCGCAGCTAATTCCATTGGTCATTTGTATATACCCGCCCTCATAGGGAAAAGAAATATTCCTTGCATCAGGTGCCTGGCTGTGCCGTGCTAGAGCGCTCATGTAGGAGCTATATAACTAAACAGACTTTCCTCTAGCACCGTTCATATATCGAGAAAAAACAGTATAGATCACGTGTTTGGCACACCAGTTAAAGGCGGGGATAATAATTGATTTTCCGGGAGTAAGTGGAACATGGAGCTGCATGGCTACTTCAAATATAGGCCATATAGTCATTTATATAATGGCTCTGGCAGACCTGCCGGGAAGCAATAAAGGAATCCCGCAAACAGCTAATGCATCGGCTTACCATACAATATGCCCTCAATTTGGTGGATAAGATGCGATAGCACGTTCATATAATGACCAAAGCTCCGACTAGCTCACATGTCTACAATAATATGTGGCAAAGCTATTTGAATGCTCCTATATTGCAAGTCTTAAAAAAATACATAATCAAAAAAATTTGGCGTTAGACAATACTGAGGTACCCTCGAACCTTAAACTAAAGACTTCCGATCGCGAATAGCTTCCTTCGAAGCCGAATATATATTAATGTACAGATATTGTATGCCAACTTGAAAAGGAGTTTTCTAGCATGACTATTCCACTCATCATTATTTGGAGTGTCTTTAAGTGGGAATAATATGGCCACCTAAAGAAACTCTTTTCATGACTATCTGAAGCTACACAAAAGTGTATCCTCATACGGTTTCATCGTACTCAAGACTTAATGATACCATCAATGAAATTCTGTTTGATGGGCGATTCTGCGACCTTCCTGTCTATATTGATGTAGAAGGCGATCTAAAGACGGAAATCTGCGAGAAACTCGGGCTGGACGATGATCAGTTAACGGAATATGTAGGTGCCGTTGTTTCGGAGACAATGGAATGGAACGGCTCTAACGGAATCTATAATTGGCACTGCATAAACCATATTTCATGGTATGAAGATAGGGATAAGCCACCTCCGTTCACGGCATTGTTACTTGTACTTTCAATCGCTGCTGAGAATATGAGTACTGGAGAGGATATATCCCCCATAAATTTTTATGGACGCGTGGCAGAGATCTTTGGCAATCTTAGTTATAAAGACCAAATCAGTAAGTGCAGCGCGACCACTGTCGCGTTTTGGCAAGACTTAAATCGCTGGTTAACAGAAAATGATTTCTGTTATGGCCGTCCAACGGCACAGCCTATTATCCCAAAATGGAAATTTGCAAGTTACGCACTATCTCAGGCCTTGGTTAGGAGGTCTGATCGAGATTCTTTTCATAAACTTTTTGATGAATATCATTTATCAAAAAATGATCAATTAACCCATTCAGAAATAGAACCGTATATAAATGAGTGGATTAATGGACCCAGCTCAACGGTACTTTTAAAGAAAATATGGAAAAGAAACCACCTGCAGCATCGAGTAATTGATGCTGCTCTCGAGGAGCTAGATGCGTGGCATAGCCATAAGGGAAGTAACGGGAAAATACAATCAGGTAGACTGCTTTGGATCGTCCAATTTCAATCTTATCCAATCAAAAAAGCCAAACTTAAATTATGTGCAGCATGCGAATCTATCGATCATGAATATCAATTGCTCTCTAAGGATTTCCAAACGGCTAACCAAACGTTAATCGCGGAGTCTTTATCTCTAAATCATTTTGATGGCCAGGATATTTCGTTTATCGGCCCAACTACATCATTACCATTAGAAGAATTAATGCTAGAAGATTTAGTTTTAAGTGATGGCGATAGATTGACGTTCGAAAGAAAATATCGATCCATAATTCCTCTCCTAAAACAAGATAATGGCTACTTTTATAAAGAAGTATCTCAGATTCTTGTATTCCATCAATACCAAATACTTTGTGCCTTAAGCTGGAAAGCAAAAATTATAACTTTTCTTGATACTTATGCGGCATCTGGATACCAAGTAATGGACTCAACGGCGAATAATGGTATTCCATTTGGATGGTGCCTATTTTTTTCAGTTGAATTGGTTAAAGTTCCTGATGACTCACATATTCATGATGATTTATATGCATTAGTACCGTCTAGCCGGGGCTTAGCATTCTATCCGTCTGGAGGCCTCAAGCTCTCCGGAGCTGGAGATGTTTGGCATAAGTGGGCACCGCCAAGTATTTTTGCAGTTAATGACGGCGTACCCTTGGGTATAAGACTTTCTCCTGCAGGCTCCGACAAAGATGAGTGTCTATTAAGTGTTGCCGACTCTGTGAAGCAACCCAATTTTTTGTATAAACATGGGATTTCTATTTTATGTAATTTTACTGCACAACAGTTCTCATTTATCACTTATGGAGAGGGTTCAAAAGGCAAGAAATCAGAAAAATTGTTAAGGTTCAGATCCGCAGATGAACCAAAGAAACATCCAATAAATGCTGAATATAAACTTAAATATTTAGTTTCTCAATTGGATGGCGAGTTGGATTGGGCAAGTGCAAGTAAACAAGACAATGATTTTTATTTGATGGGCTTTGATACAACTAGCCTCGATAAAAAGGAATCACAAATTTGTTTAAATAATTATAAAAATAAACAATTCCTAGCCAATGATGACATAAAATATATAGACTTAATAAATGAAAATTACAAATTCCATAATGGCACGAGCAATACGCCGGTTTGCATTGAAAGAGGTGTTCATGCCTGGCTTATGCCAAATGGTGTAACATCGAAAACGAAAAGAGCCATTCAACAATGCACTGATTGTGGAGTTCGTGGGATTTATCGAGGAAAAAAGTCATTACCAAACTCATCTCTACGCAAAAATACCAGCATACCGAGAAGCTCTGAGTTGACACATACGAGATTAAAGCCTAACAGAGCCTCTGAATCAATCACTCATGATACTGTACTAGATGCACTCTCATATGAGGGTCAGGGGTCAGGGGGACTGCTCTATAAATGGTTAGGTTTTTTAGTGGATGAGCCGTGGCAGATCAGAGGAATAATTAAAGACTATGTAGATTTAGGTTTTATTGACATCGATATAGATCTTGATTCATCTAGGATAAAAAATTGGTCTGTGTCCCCGCCAGTTTTCGTAATCAATGAAGAAGGCTTTAGCTTTTTGTCGGGTTTTAGATCAATGTCGCTAGTTAATATGGTATGTAAGGTGTTAGCTAACCAAGATATTACTCTTGACCTTAACAAACTCCCGTCTCAGCCTACGCAGTATACATGGAAAATAGATCCTGAAAAAAAACACAAGGTCGCTGAAGAACTTGCTAATCTAAAATTATTTCGAGACCTAAATGTGATAGAAAGCCCAGCGCGCAAAATCTTGCCCTATATGCCATCAGCTAGGACTATAACAGCTAGTTGTAAACCTATAACACCTCAGCTACGTGATCTACAAAAATTTAATTTATCCTCTGCAAATTGGCAAGATTGGGAGGGGCCTTTGTCAAGAGGTGCGTATCGACATAATCATTTCCCTAGACGATATTTTTATATGGATAAAGAGTCAAAAGCTACACAGATGCCATATGAAATGGTGAAGATTACAGCTGCAAATGAAGAAGGCTTAAGACTACATGACTATGATGCACTAAATAAAGAATTCACTTGTATTCTTGGTTGCAGGCTGCCAGGGCTTTACGACCGGATGCTAATTTCTTGTTCAGGTCTTTTGCCGGATATAGTAAATGGAAAACTTATGATTTATAAGAATATACCATCTGAAATTGGAGAAGGAATTCTTGAGAGGTTCTATGGATAAACATAATAAACTTACCAATCCCCTAGATGTGTTTTCTCATGTCAAAGAGGCGTATAGCAAATACTACGATAGCGCCTTCCGGATTAAGTATGAAAAATTATCACTTGAGAGAAGCGAACTCATCAATAGTGTTGGCGTTACAGCGCAAGATATGTTGATTGAATCTGTCTTACCTTATCCAGGCTGTGTTCCTCTCAAAGAAGCTTGTCAGGCAGCGGGGTTGCCTGAAAACATAGCCCCGGTTCTAGGTGAAGTGATATTTGGTAGTTCA
>TARA_B110000027_G_scaffold114982_1_pt1 | contig 16245 bp, 17 predicted proteins | sample TARA_B110000027 | Tara Oceans TARA_B110000027 (sample SAMEA4397101) | marine metagenome | biome: Polar Biome; feature: [SRF] surface water layer (ENVO:00010504); material: water (ENVO:00002006), including particulate matter (ENVO:01000060) such as... | depth 5 m
AAAAATAGTAACATTAAAATAAGAAATTAATTTATATGATCAAATTTTGTAAAAAATGCATTATGCCCGATTCAAGACCAAGAATAGTTTTTGATGAGAATGGAATTTGTAATGCGTGTTTACATAGCGAGAAAAAAAATAAAATTAATTGGGCAGATAGAAAAAATGAATTTTTTAAATTAATTGAAGAAATCAAAATTCATTCTAAAAAAACAAATTCACATTATGACTGTGTTGTTCCATGGTCTGGTGGAAAAGACTCCACTTCAATTGCTTTAAAATTAAAATTTGAATACGAATTAAACCCACTTTTAGTTACATTTTCTCCACTTTTAATAAATGAATGTGGAAGCTTTAATCGAGAGGAAGTATCTAAAATGGGTTTTGATTCAGTTTTTTTAAGCCCAAATCAAAAAGTTTCAAAAAAATTATCAAAAAGATTTTTTACCGAAAGGGGAAATCCAAAAGTTGCTTGGGATGCCGGTGTAAATTCAGGACCAGTTCAAATTGCAATAAACTATAACATACCAACAGTTTTCTATGCTGAACATGGCGAAAGCGAATATGGCGGTCTAGTTCTAAATGAAGAAAGTGAAAAAAAAAGAAATTTAAGAGAAGTCATAGAGCATCAAATAGGTGATTTTCCAGAAAATTGGGCTTCTAATGAAATTAATATAAAAGATTTATCTCCATATATTTATCCCAGTGAGGATAGAATGGTGAAAGAGAATTTGACCGCATATTATTTTAGTTACTTTTTTAAATGGAGTATGCTTGAAAATTACGAGTATGTTAAAGAAAAAATGCCAAGTTTTAAAAGTAATCCCAGCGGAAGAACAGAAGGTACATTCACAGACTTTGATAGCTTAGATGATAAAATTGATAATTTGTACTATTATATGCAGTATATAAAATTTGGTTTTGGAAGGGCTACTAGAGATGCTTGTAGAATGATTCAAAATAATCAAATGACACGAGATAAAGGAATAGAATTAGCAAGGAAATATGATAGTGAATTCCCAGAAAATAATTTTAATGAAGTTTTAGAGTACTTAGGAATAAATAATGAAAAGTTTGCAGAAATTGTCAATAAACATAGAAATAATGAAATATGGAAAAGTTCAAGAAATAACAAATGGGAGTTAACAAATTCAATATGAAAATTAATAAAAAATTATCAAAAATTGATAAGTACGGTCTATGCTTAAATGAATATGAAAATAACTTTAATAATGCCAAGGTTTATTTTGAGAGAGCCACAGGAAAAAAGCCTGAAATGGAAGTTTCAAAAGCTATGGCAAATATAATTAAAAAAAAAATCAAGAAAGATGACCATATTTTAGATATTGGTTGCGCATGTGGACATTATTATCGATCAATAAAGAAAAGAGTAAATAAAAATTTTTACTATACTGGAACTGATCCATATAAAATATTTTTAGATAAAGCAGATATAGCTTGGAAAAATGACCCAAACGTAAATTTTGTAAGAGGGAATATATATAAATTACCGTTTAAAAAAAATCAATTTGATCTATCAATTTGTAGCAATGTCTTTATTCATTTAAACAAAGTAAGAAAGCCACTTCAAGAAATACTTAGAGTTACAAAAAAAACTATAATTATAAGAACTGTATTATACGACATGTCCTATAAAGTTCAGTTAGTTTATAATAAAAACTGGTGGAAAAATACAAACGTGGAGGCAAAAGACGAGTTTGATAAAAATGGAAATCCTAAGGCATTTTCATACTTCAATATTTTGTCTAAAGATTTTTTGATAGAAACAATTAAAGATATTGATCCTAAAGCCAAAGTCACATTAATAAAGGATAATTTTTTTAGCAAGAAGAAGATTAATGAAAGTATTAAAAAAGAAAAAAGACCACTAGCAACTAGAATTATTGGAGATGAGCAGTTTTCAGGATGTTTAATGCAACCTCATTACTTTGTTGTAATAAATAAAACTTAAAGATAGGAATGTTAAAACACTTAAGCTTGAACTCTATAGTTAGTTTTTGCAAATATATTTCACATAATAAAAAAATTTTCTTACGTAATGAGAATAAATCTAAATCTAAAATACTAGTTGAATATAATACTCTTTGTGATTCCCATATTGTCTACTCATATTTAAGTAATCATTTAGCAGCAAAATATAATAGTGAGATAAACTCATATGAGAGTAAGTTTCATAATAGTTTATTTAGAAAAGTAATATCATTTATAAAAAGTTATTTTTTCTTTTCTTACAGGAAAATTTACAGATCATTTGGTGTTACAAAGCATGTTATTCCAGAAAAAATAAATGATGACTTTATTGAAAAAATTAAAAAAAAATTTTTAAATGAGGTTCGAGAAAAAAAAGATATTTTTGAAATTACAATTAAAAATATCAATATTGGAGATTTAATTTATGACGGTTTTTTAAGAAATTTTAATCTTCCAACTATAAATGTTAAATCAGATATTTTTAGAGATTATCTAGTAGAAACAATTGATTTATTTTATTTCTGGTATTGCTACTTTAATAGAAATGAAATTAAAGCTGTTATAATAAGTCATACGGTGTATGAATTTGGTATTATCTTGAGAGTTGCAATTGAAAAAAAAATTAAAGTATTTTCTGCAGGATCCTATTTAATATTTTCACATGATAAGGATAATCAAACAATATTTGATATGCGATATTATGAAAGTGAATTTAAAAAACTTTCAAAAGAGCTTCAAACTAGGGCAATTAAAGAGGCAAGATTCTTAATTGAAAAAAAATTTTCTGGGGAAGCAACTATAGAAAATAAGATTAGTGCTTTACCGGAGGGTAGCCCTTTTAAAAAAAAGAATTTTGGACCAAGAATTTTATCTAAAAATAATAAAAAAAAGATTTTAATAGCAGCACATCATTTTTCTGATGCACCAAACGTGTATGGTAAATTTATATTTAATGATTTTTATGATTGGGTTGATTTTTTGGGAAAAAAATCAGAAAATACAGATCATGAATGGTACATAAAGTTTCATCCAATGGAGTTTGAAGCAAATGAAAAAACTTCAGAATATTTTTTAAAAAAATACAAAAATTTGAAATTAATTGATAGAGATATATCTCACAGTCAGCTAATCACAGAAGGAATTAGTTTAGTTTTAACTGTTTATGGTACGATTGGTTTAGAATATGCATACTTTGGAATTCCAGTGATTAATGCAGCTAACAATAATCCTCATAAGGCTTATAATTTTAACTATCATGCTAAAAATATTCAAGATTATAATAATGCTTTAGATAATTTTGAAAATTTAAACCTTAATTATGACAAGAATCAAATCTATGAATATTTTTATATGCGTTATTTAAATAGTTTTTATCTTTTTGAGGATGAAATAGAAAATATCTCTAATAGCACAGATTATCAAAGCCCTTTAGTTTACAGTAAATGGTTAAATCTTTTTAATAATGATATTGATAAAAATTTAAAAAATACAATTAGCAAATTTGTAAAATCTGAAAAATTTAGATGTACAAAAAATTAATTTAAAATGAATCTAAAAAAACTCAAAAATTATTTAGATAAAGTTTTTTTTATTATAAATAAATTTGATAAGAAAAAGATTGTCTTTTTAGGAATATTAATATTTACAAGTATGTTATTAGAAGTTTTTTCGATTGGACTTATAATTCCTGTCTTAAATGTAATTGAAAATGAAAATTTTTTAAAAGACATCTTTAATAACTCACAATTTATTCATAATCTGAATCATATAGATCAAGTCTATTTAATAATAGCTTTCTTATGTTTTACTTTTTTCTTGAAAACAATTTTTGGAATATTTTTAAATTATAATCAAAATAAATATACAACCTATCTTCAGGCGCAAATCTCAGCTCTATTGATGTCTCAATATTTATTTATGCCTTATAAAAATTATTTCAAAAAAAATTCTTCAGAATTACTTAGAAATGTTAAGGACGAATGTGGTTCATTAATTTTTGGTGTAATTTCACCAATGTTAAATTTATTCATTGAGATATTGGTCATATTAGGAATTACCATACTTCTAGTTTATCAAATTGGTTTCATTTCATTTTCAATAATATTTATTCTAGTAATATTTGCTTCAATTTATATTAAATTCACAAAAAAAATAATTAATCAACTTGGTGGGGAGAGATTTTTATATGATGAAAAAATTATTAAAAATACCAATGAGTTATTTTATAATATTAGAGATATTAAGATATATTACTTGCAAAATTATTACCTAAAAAATTTTTCTACTGTTCTTAATAACTTTGCTTCGGTTGTTAAAAAATTTTTAACATTACAAATTTTACCAAGATTAGGAATCGAGCTACTACTTGTTTTTATATTTTCGACTTTTCTAGTTTTACTAACATTTCAAGATGTATCATTCAGTAAGATAGTTTCCACATTAGCTCTTTTTGCAGCTGCCTCTTTTAGATTAATGCCATCAATTAATAGAGTAATAACCTCTCAACAAATTTTAAGATATCACGTACCCTCAGTAGAAGAAATATTTCAAGAAATAAAACATAATTATTATGTGCAAACAGATAGAGAACCTTTAAAGATAGATTTTGATAAAGTAATAGAATTAAAAAATATTAATTTTGGATATTCCAATAATAAAAAAATTTTGAATAATTTTTCTTTAAAAATAAGTTCTAAAGATAAAGTTGGAATCATAGGGGGTACTGGTGCTGGAAAAAGCACAATTATTGATTTAATTTCTGGGCTTCTGTCACCTGACTCAGGGCAAATATTAATTGATAATAAATTAATTAATTTTAAAAAATACAAGTGGGGAGATGGAATTGGCTATGTTTCTCAAAATACAACTCTTACAGACGACACGATTAAAGCTAATATTATTCTTGGCAGAGAAAATAACGAAAAAAATTTAAAAAAAATTAATGAAGTGCTCAAAAATGTCCACTTAATTACTTTTGTTAATAGTTTAAAAAAAAAAATAGATACAATAATAGGGGATAGAGGAATAAATTTATCTGGCGGGCAAAAACAAAGAATAGGCTTGGCAAGAGCACTATATAACAATCCTAAAATATTAATTTTAGATGAGGCGTTTTCAGCTCTAGACAATAAGACTGAAAAAAAAATATTAAATAAAATTTTATTAAAATATAAAGATATGACAATAGTCAATATCGCACACAAAGGCTCATCTTTAAGTTATTGTAATAAAATTTATGTTTTAAAAAATGGAAAATTAATTAAAAGATCCAAGAACTAATGTTATGAGAATTTTATGGACAAAGACCTTTCTTCAATTAAACATAACATAATTTTATGATTATAATAAAAAGCCCACTTAGAATCACTTTTGGTGGTGGTGGAACTGACCTACCTTCATTTTATAACAAAAATGGTGGTTTTTTAATTTCAGCTACGATTGATAAATATATTTACATAAATTTATATGAACCTTTTAAGGATTATTTTTTTTTGAAGTATTCAAATTATGAAAAAGTCAAAAAAATCAAGAATATTAAACATCCAATTATAAAAAAAATCTTTGAAAGATATTTGCCTTCTCAAAACAAAATAGAAATGCAGGTAGCAGCTGATGTACCTGCTGGAACAGGAGTTGGTTCTTCTGGAGCGTTTACTGTAGCTCTTATCAAGGCAATTTATTCTTATCAAAATCGTTCGATTGGTCATAATGAATTAGCTGAAAAAGCGTGTCAGATAGAAATTGAAGATCTAAAGAGAAATGTAGGAAAGCAGGATCAATATAGTTCTGTATACGGAGGTATTAATTCATATCAATTTTCTAAAAATAAAGTTGTTGTAAAGCCATTAAAAATTTCAAAACCTATATTAGAAAAACTAGATGATAACCTTTGTCTTTTTTTTACAAAATTTTCAAGAAGTGCTGATACGATTTTAAAAAAACAAAATATTCAAACAAAAAAAAATAATAAAGAAATTATTAAAAATTTAGAATTTAATAAAGAGTTAGGAATAAAAAGTAAAAAATTTTTAGAAAATGGTGGATTAGATGACTTTGCAGAAGTACTAAACGAGCAATGGAGATGTAAATATGAAAGATCTCCTGAAACAATTAATTCTCGTATAAAGTTTCTTTATAAATTAGGATTGGACAATGGTGCTAGTGGAGGTAAATTAGTTGGTGCTGGTGGTGGTGGTTTTTTGTTGTTTTACGCTCACGACAAAGAAAAATTAATTAATGCAATGTCAAAAGAAGGTATAGAGGAAATGAGATTTAAATTTGATTTTAATGGAGTTACAAGAATTATATAATAAAAAATGGAAAAATTTATAAAAAACTTTTTAGCTGAATCAGCATGGATATCATCTAATCTTGATATTAAAAAAATTAGTTTAATGGTGAAACAAATAAAAATTTGTAAAAAAAATAAAGGAAGAATATTTTTTTTAGGTGTTGGTGGAAGCGCTGGAAATGCATCACATGCAGTTAATGATTTTAGAAAAATTGTAGGTATAGAGGCTTATGCACCAACAGATAATGTCTCTGAATTAACTGCAAGAACAAATGATGAGGGTTGGTCTGAGATATTTGTACATTGGTTAAAAACAAGTCAATTAAATCATAAAGATTTGATTTTTATTTTTTCTGTAGGCGGAGGTGATATCAAGAAAAATATAAGTGTTAATTTAATTAAAGCAATAAATCTTGCAAAAAAAAGAAAAAGCAAAGTGTTATCGATTGTTGGGAAAAAAGATGGTTATGCAGCAAAAAATTCAAATATATCTCTTGTTATACCAGTAAAAAATTCAAAACTTTTAACACCATTTTCAGAAGCTTACCAAGCAGTGGTTTGGCATTTATTGGTGTCTCACCCGAATCTTAAAGAAAAAGAAACAATGTGGGAGAGTGTGGTTGGAAAAAAATAAAGCTTTTTTTTTTGATAGAGACGGAATATTAAATAAAGCGATAGTAAAAAATAACAAACCATATTCACCTAGGTTCCCTCACCAGTTAAAATTAAATTACGAGCTTCGTAGTTTTATTAAAAAATTAAAAGATAAAAAATATATTATTATTGTAGTAACCAATCAACCTGACATTAAAAGAGGCAAACTACTCAAATATACTTCTAAGATAATCAATAAAATAATTAAGAGATATTTCTTAATAGATGAGGTTTATATTTGCGAGCATGATAAAAGTGACAATTGTGAATGCAGAAAACCTAAAAATAGCATGCTTAAAACAGCCTCTTCAAAATGGAATATAGATCTAAAAAAAAGTTTTTTATTGGGAGATAGGTGGAAAGACATAAAAGCTGGAGATAGTGTTGGTTGCACTACTATTTTTATAGATTATAATTATCATGAAAAAAAACCTAAATATTATAATTATAAATTTAGCAATATTTCAAAAATGATTAAAAAAATGAAAGAAATTATATGAAAAAAAATATATTTAATAAAACTAAAATATTTGCAGATGGTGCAAATTATGATGAAATGATTAAATTAAGTAAGGCAAGTTTTGTTAAAGGACTAACTACAAATCCCTCTTTAATGAGGAAAAATGGAATTACAAATTATCAAAAATTTGCAAAAAAAATATTAAACAAAATTAAAACTAAGCCAATTTCATTTGAAGTATTTTCTGATGATTTAGAAGAAATGAAAGAACAGGCTTTAAAAATAAATTCTTGGGGTAAAAATGTTTATGTTAAAATACCAATAACTAATACCAAAAAAGAATCAACTTCAGATGTAATTAAATATTTAACTAAAAAGAACATAAAAGTTAATGTAACGGCTTTAATGACTATCCAACAAGTTAAGGTAGTTTTAAAAAATCTTAACCCTAATGTTCCATCATACATTTCTATATTTGCGGGTAGAATAGCAGACACAGGAAGAGACCCTATGAGTTTAATGGAAAAATCTTTAGAATTGATGAAAAGTAACAAAAAGTCAGAATTAATCTGGGCAAGTACTAGAGAGATATACAATATTTATCAATCTAATAAAATTAGATGTCATATAATTACAGTCACAGGAGATTTGATAAAAAAATTTCATTTATTAAATTACAACCTAGATAAATATTCCCTAGATACAGTTAAAGATTTTAGAAGTGATGCTGTTAAAGCTAATTATAAAATATAAGATTAGTGATTGATAATGTACAGGCTGTAATATTAGCTGGGGGTAAAGGTACCAGGTTATTAAACCTAACAAAAGAAACACCCAAAGCAATGATTAGCGTTAATAACAAGCCATTCATCGATATACTGATTAATCAATTAAAAAAAAAGGGAATAAAAAAATTCTTAATTCTAGCAGGGTATAAAAAAAAAAAAATTTTAAATTATTTTAAAGATAGAAAAAATATTAAAATTTTTAGGGGTTATGATCATTGGCAAACATTAACCAGAATACAAAAAGCAAAAAGTCAAATTTCAAGTAATTTTTTATTAATGTACTGTGACAATTATTTAATAAATTTTAATTTAAATAAACAAATCAATTTATTTAAAAAAAAAAATTCAGATATTGTTTTATCTTTAGTAAAAAAAAAAGTAGGTCAAAAAGGAACGGTAATAATAAAAAAAAATAAAGCAATTTACGAAAAAGAAATTTTATCAAATTATACTGAGGCAGGGTATATGCTTGTTAACAAAAGAAGTTTTTTTAACTACGGTTCTAAATTAAGTAAAAAAAAGAAAGATCTTTCTTTTGTATTAGAGGCTTGTTCAAAAAATAATAAATTAGATTATATAGATTATGATGATAAGTATCTATGTATAGAAAATAAGAAATTTTTAAGTCAAACAAAAAAATATTTTAAAAAAAAATAAATTGAATACACCAATTCTATTAATGGTTTATAAAAAACCAGAAACAACAAAAAAAGTTATAGAAGCTCTAAAAAAAGCAGGAGTTAAAAAGTTATATATTTCAATTAATATACCATTAAAAAAAAATAAAGAAGAAATTATTAAAAATAATGAAGTAATAAAGATTGTGAAACCTATTAGTTGGAATTGTAATGCAAAATATAAAAAAAGAAAAAAGTATGTTGATGCCTACACATCATATAATGAAGCAATAAAATGGTTTTTTAAAAATGAAAAAGAAGGAATAATATTAGAAGACGATACACTGCCCAATAAATCATTTTTTATATTTTGTACGAAATTATTAAAAAAATACCGTCATAATAAAAAAATATCACAAATATGTGGTTCTTCTTTTCTTAATCAAAGAATTACCAACAAGACAAATTACTTTTTCAGTAATTACAATTTATGTTGGGGATATGCTACCTGGAGAAGGTCAATAAAAGATTACGATGAACAAATGAAAGAATGGCCTATCATAAAAAAAAAAAATATTTTTTTAAATATAATTAATGATGAAAAATTTTTATCTTATTGGACTGACATATTTGATATCCAATATAAAAAAAAATTTAGAGCCTGGGATTATAGATGGTTGTATTCTAATTGGGTAAAAAAAAAAATTAGCATAGTGCCAAAAAAACATCTTGTACAAAATATTGGGTTTGTAAAAGAAGCAACGCACACAAAAATTAAATATAAAGATTGGTTTAATGATTTAAAAACTGAAGAAATTGAAAGCAATAAGAAACATCCTGAATTTATAAAACCAGAAATTAATTATGATAAATGGTTAAGTAATAAAGTCTTTAAAGTAAATAAATTTTATATAAAAAATAATATAAAAAATAATAAAATTTATAAAAGTCTAAAACCATTTCATAATATATTAAAATCAATATATAAAAATTTTACATAACTATGAATATACTTTTTTTAGCAGCTGGAACTAGTGGTAGAATATTAAAAATTTCAAAAGGAAAACCTAAACCATTAATCAAAGTTAATGGAAGAAGTATATTAAGTAGGAATTATAATTGGTTTGTTAAGTCTAAGCTAATTTCTAAATATTTCATTAATGCATACTTTAAACCTAAAGAAATTCACAAAGAAGTAAAAAAAATAAAACTTAAATATAAAATTTCTACTAAAATTAGCTATGAAAATGAATTATTAGGCACTGCTGGTGCTGTCAAAAAATTACAAAAGCAATTAGGAAAAATTTTCTTTGTAGTTTATAGCGACAATCTAATGAATTTTGATTTAAATAAAATGGTAGCTTATCATAAAAAAAAAAAAGCAGATTTTACCATGGCTCTTTATTCAATTAAACAAAATCCATATACAGGTATTGCAAGTAGTTCTATAAAGATTAATAAATCTAACAAGATCATCAGCTTTGATGAGAAAAGAGGAAGTAAAGGTAGCTCTAAATTTTTAGTTAATACTGGTGTAATAATTTTAAATAGTAAAATTTATAAATTTATTAAAAAAAATAAATTTACAGACTTTTCAAACGAAGTATTTCCAAATGTTGTCAAAAATAAAAAATTAAAATTTTATGGGTATCAAATAGAACAAAATAATGGTTATTGTTTAGCGATAGACACTCCCGATACATACAAAAATTTTTTGAAAATAATTAAAAGAATTGATTTAATTAATTAACTTTAGTATTTCTTTTTCTGCCTCAAAAATTGTATCAATTTTTCCACCTAAAACAAAAATAATATTTTTACTTTTTTTTACCATTGTTGGTCTATTATCAGATTTTGAATTTAAAATTGTAGTTAATGAAAAAAAATAAGTTTTGAATTTAAAATATTTATCAAAATTATTAAATGATTTTTTAACTATATTTTCAGCACCAATTTGTCTTTTTAGTAATATTTTATTATTAATATTTTTTAGAAAGTCAATTGATCTACTCAAATTATTAAATTTTTTAAATTTTGAAAACTTTGGTGTCCCTAAAATATAATCATTTTTCTTATAGGGAAAAATATTATAAAAAGGGCCATCCATTGCCATTAATGCAAAACCTTTAAGCTTAGATTTATAAACAAATGTTATCCTAGGTTCATAAGATATATCAAAAACTTTGTATTTGGACATGTGTCCAGCTGTACAATCAATCACATGATCAAATTTAGCATCATTATAAATAAATTTCTTCTTTTGAAACTTAATTTTTTGGATATCAATTTTTATATTTTGGAATAAATTATTTTTTAGTTTTGTTTCGAAGAATTTTTTAGATTTGTCTTGAAGAATTTGTGCTTCGTCAACTTTAATTAGTCCTTCTACATTTGAAAGTTCATCTTTAAAATATTTAGTAGATTTAATTTGTAAATTTGTAGAAAGCATAACTTTTTTATATGTATTAAAATCTATTAAAGATTCCTTTTTAATAATATAAATTAAGTTATTCCTAATTTTTCTGATTAACTGTGGATATTTTTTTATAAAACTATCAAATCCTTTTTTTGACTGAATTCTTGTTTGGTAACTACGTGGATAATGGTAGCCCATATGCAATCTATTAGTGTTTGAGCCCGACATTCCACTAAATATTTTTTTTTGTTCAAAAAGACTTATATTAAAACCTCTTAATTTTAATGAATAAGCTAAATGACAACCCATCCAACCAGCACCAATAATCATTATATTTTTTTTTTTCATTAATATAATTTTATATATATAATTTAAAATCATGAAAGTAAGATTCGGTATAATCGGTAATAATTGGGGTGATAGGATTTATAAAATCCTTAAATCAACAGATAATGATGTTATTAAGCTCTCAATCAAGAACCCCAACAAGTATATAGATTATAAGACTTATATAAAAAATTTAAAAAAAATTCTTAAAAAAAATGAAAATAAACTCAATGTAATATGGCTAGCTATATCTCCCAATAAAAAAATACAATTCGACGTTGTTAAAGAGTGTATTGAGAATAATTTTAATTTAGTGATTGAGAAGCCATGGTTAGTTAGCAAAAAAAAAACTATGTTTTTAATTAAACTACAGAAAAAATATAAAGTACAAGTAGGTTTTAATTTCGAATATCTTTATCTAAACTTTTTTAAAAAAATTAACAACTATTCATTTTATAAAAAATCTTCCATTTTATTAAATTTTCATGTTAAAAATGATAAATTAAAAAAGGTTCACTTTAATGAATTAGGGTCCCATCTGTTAGCAATAAAGAAATATTATTTTAAAAATAATAAACAAGTAAGAATTTCTACTGGTTTCCAAAAAAATTTAAGGAGTATTACACTTGATAAAGGTAAAAATGATGAAAAAAATTTAGATTTCACTAAAAATAAAGAACCATTAATTCAACAGTTTATTAAAGATTATTTAAAACATTTAAAAACTAAACAAAGATTTTCATTAGACTTTATTCTAGCTTTGATAAAATAAAAAAATTTATTGATTAATCTTTTAGATATTGAATAAAATTATTTAAATCTTCTGGTGTTCCTAATCCATGCATTTCATCTACCGCTTCAATGACAATCTTTTTATTATCTTTAATTGCCTCATTATAAACTGGACAAACATAAAATTCGTTATTAACTCTTATGTTTTTTTTAATCATTTTTTCAGCATATTTGACATAGTCAGAACCTTTTTTCCAATAATATACTCCAACCGTTGCATTTTTAGATATCACTTTTTTTTCTGCAACTTCACTAACAAAGTTTTTTTCATCACATTTTGCATAAGACCATTTTGGGTGGATCGCCTCAAAAGTAAGAATGGCACCATCATGTTTTTTTGTACTAAAGTTATATAATGATTTTGAGCTATTCCATTTAATATATTGATCTGAATTTGAAATAATTAGCGGATTATCATTATTAATATATTTCTTCGCAAGTAATGTTGTACACGCAGCACCCTCAGTTACATGATCTAATTCAATAATTTGACAGTCAGGTTTTAATATTTTTAAAACACTTTTAATATTAAATTTTTCTTGGTGTTCTTTTTGGATAATAAATATGTAGTTCGCATTAATTTTTAAACTATCAATAACCCATTGAATCATTGGTTTATTTTTTATTTCGATAATTGGTTTTGGAAAAACAAAACCAGCATCAACAAATCTTTTCCCAGCACCTGCCATCGGTATTAATACATTCATTTGTTTATCCTCCCAAGCGTTCATACTTTTGTTTATAGCATCATTTTTTTTTGAATTTATAATTTTTTTTATATTTCTTAAATTTACTTCATCTAGATGTTTAATAGGCATCAAGTGGCAACCAGAATCTTGTGCAGATATACGACCATAGTGTGAGTCCTCCACAATAATGGTTTCTTTTGGCTTTAGACCTAGTTTAATAAGACATTGTAAATAAATCTCGGGGTGTGGTTTTGGATTTTTAACCTCTTCGTTAGAAATAGTAAATTTACAGTATCTTTTAATTCTCAAAATTTTAATGCATATGTCTAGAGTTTCACGGACAGCATTGGTGGCTATAGCTATTTTATATTTTTTATTAAGTTTTAAAAAAAGATTAAATGTTTCTTTATTATATTTTATATTTTTTTTTAGTAATTTGAAAGTTATCTTTTGTTTATATTTCTTTACTAACTGATTATATTTTTTACTTAGTTTTTTTTTTTTATTTAATATTTGAAGTTTTTCATCAGTAGGCAGTCCATCATAAATATTGACATGATCATCATAGCTAATTATTTCCTTTGAATTATATTTTTTTAGGGCTTCATTTAACGCTATAAAATGTATTTCTTTAGTATCAACTAAAACTCCATCAAGATCAAAAATTACTCCTTTAATCATTTTTTAATTTTTTCTTATATCTAATTATATAATCGGAACACACTCCATAACAATTATATTTTTTGTAAGGTTTAATTTCAGGAAGAACACAAATACTCTTAGAAAATAATTTTTTGCCAGGGTAGGTCCATAAATAACCTTTACTTGTTAATGTTACATCATCTTGTTGGTGCCAAAAATAATGACAATTAATCCTCTTTAGCTCAGATAAAGTCTCCAATGTTTTTGCATGACACCATATTTTTTTATTTTCAAGAAATTTTTTTTTAACTTCATACAAAGGCTTATCATGACCAAGGTAAAATTTTTTATCTTTAAAAAAAACATCAATTTCAACATCAAAATTAAGTCTTAATGCATTTCTAACATAATCAGGCTTATTTTCCATTTTAGGCTTAGGACCAAATAGGTTGCCTCTGTGTGATATAAATTTCATTTAATTAAGATACTTTATTATATATAGTTTGAAAAATTTAAACATTTATTTAATTTTAATATGATCTCCAAATACTGGTTTAACAGAATTATAAATAATTACAAAAAAAATGGTTTATTTAAATTTATTTTAGAGGCATTTAAGTTTTTAAATAAAATCTTAAACCCAAATCATACTGGAGAGTTTCCCTTTAAATATCTTTTTCTAAAAAAAAGGAAAGCTATTAGAAGCTTTACAAAAAATCATCTTGATACGCTTGATGATAATGAAATTACTACCTTCGGCAATTATTTATTAAATCCAAGTTTGCTGGATAAAAATTCAATTGTATATTCTGGTGGAGTAGGAACAAGTATATCGTTTGAAAAAAACTTAGCTAAAAAAATTGATTGTAGTATTTACTGTTTTGACCCAACTTCATTAGCTATTAATTTCATGAAAGATCACCTTTATGACAGAAATAAAATAACTTTTAAAAGTTGTGGAGTTTGGAACAAAGATGAAAAAATTAAATTTTATCTCCAAGATAAGAATAACCCTTCAAATACCGGTGGATCAATCACAAACCTATTCCAAAATCAAGAATTTGAACTTTTAGAATGTTTTAAAATTAAAACACTTATGAAAAAAAATAATCATTTTAATATTGATTTACTTAAACTTGATATTGAGGGTGCAGGACTGGAAGTAATGAAGGATATGATAACTGATAATATTCTTCCTACTCAAATTATAACAGAATTTGAATACTCTGAAGATGATAACTTTGATGAAAATGATTTCAATGAATGGTCTTATAAAGTGGAGAGGGTTATTAAACTTTATAGAGAAAAAGGATATAAATGTTATAACTTACCAAGAGTGACACACATGGCATTCTCTTCAATTGAGGTACTCTTTATAAAAAAAACTATTTAATATTTTCTAAATAGATTTTAGCTGCAAATTCGTTTCCATACTTATTCCAGTGTGGATCACAATCAAGAAAGTATTTATATTGTATATCTAAATTTGCAAAATCCATTAAATCAATTAATTTAACATTGTTATTTTTACTTCTTTTATAAATTTCATTGTACCAATATAATTGTTTATAATTTTTTTCAGTATTATTTTTTTGGTAAGTCATATCACCTCGTGACGGTATTATTATTAAAGTTTTCTCTTTTTCTTCGATAGAGAGCACCTCAAATACATTGTCTAGTATTTTATTGATCGCTTTTTTATTTTTATAGTGAAATGAGTTATCATGGTAATAGTCACTACCCTCATAAATAAAAAATTTTATAGTTCTTAATAGATTATAACTGTAAAAGTAAGAACTACCATATAGTATCATTATTTCTTTAAAATTCTTTTTATAATTTTCTTTTAGTATCTTATCTTTTTTTTTTAGCCCTTCATTTAATTCCAAATCAATTTTGTCATCAATAAAATCATTTTCAGGTAACAAAAAATAAATTATTTCTGCATAATTCTTATTTTTGGTAAATTTTATAAATCTTTTTAAATTATTAGATGTGTTGCTTCCAGCCACTCCGAGGTTAATAATTTTTTTGTTAGTTGATTTTTCAATTATTTTAGCAAAGGTTTCTTCCAAATTTACACCAAAACCTTCAGCAAAACTATCACCCAATAAAATGGTTGATTTATTAAAATAAACTTTATCATAATCCATATTATCTCTAGCTCCAATATTGTTTGACTGGTAATTTACATCAAAACATCTCCTTATGTGACGATCTTTAGACATAGGTTTGTGCCATGGACCTATTTCTTTATCAAATAATCGCCATTGTTCGCCTTTATTTTTTTTATGGATTGCATATGGTGGGGAGTTATTAAATATTAATAAATTATTTTTTACAGCAATAATAGAAAGAAATTCTACAAAAAGTCCAATTAGTATAGACATATAAAGTAAGTTTTTTATTATTTTCATGGCTAATGACTAAATCTTTCTTTTAAATAAAATTATAATTACCACAAACACTAACAAAATAAACCCACTATTAAAATAACCAGCACCCCGTAACATTTGAGTGCCTATAATTGGAATAAAAAATAATTTATGTTCGATTGGTATAGATTTCTTGATTGCA
>TARA_B110000027_G_scaffold18514_1_pt1 | contig 16189 bp, 10 predicted proteins | sample TARA_B110000027 | Tara Oceans TARA_B110000027 (sample SAMEA4397101) | marine metagenome | biome: Polar Biome; feature: [SRF] surface water layer (ENVO:00010504); material: water (ENVO:00002006), including particulate matter (ENVO:01000060) such as... | depth 5 m
ATCCACAACATAAGGTTTGTGGAGAATACATCAGTAATGAGGTACTTCCCTTTTTAAAAAAAAATGATTTATACCCCAAAGATTTAAGACCTAGCCAAATTAATAAATTTCAATTGACCACTGAGGCAGGTAAATCTTTAGACTTACCCCTAGACACAGGTGCTTTTGGTATCAGTAGACTGGCTTTTGATAACTATTTATATCAAAAATGTAAGGCTTTGGGTGTTGACTGTTTCACGAATACCAAAGTTCTTGATTGTGTTTTTGAAGATCCGCATTTCAATATATCCACTTCAAAGGGCAGTCATTTAGCCTATTATGCCGTCGGTGCCTTCGGAAAAAAAAGCAATTTAGATCGCGTCTTAAATCGCAGCATAAAACCTGAAAAATCATCTTATTTGGCAGTTAAATATCATGTGCGTACTGATTTTGCCCTAGATACGGTTGCCCTGCACAATTTTCGTGGTGGTTATTGTGGTGTGAATAAAATTGAAGATGATCTCTATAATATTTGTTACTTGACACAAGGTAGCAACCTCAAACAATCAGGATCCATTCAATCAATGGAAACTGATATTTTGTTTAAGAACCCCTATCTTAAAGAATTATTTAAATCTAGTGATTTTATTTTTGATAATCCTCTCATTATTAATCAGATAAACTTCAATAATAAACAATTAATTGAAGGTAATATGATCATGTGTGGTGATACAGCAGGCTTGATTACCCCTTTATGTGGAAATGGTATGGCTATGGCTATTCACTCAGGCAAGTTATTGGCTGAAGTAATCATTCAAAAAAAAGCGCGGCCTGATCTCCGTCGAGAAGTACAAGATCTATATAAATTTCAATGGACTCGATGGTTTAGTAATCGACTCATGTGGGGAAGAAATCTACAAGTTCTATTTGGAAGTCATGTACTGAGTAGCGCCACTTTAGCTATGGCAAAATCTTTTCCTACCCTGGCCCAGAAGCTCATCTCAAAGACACACGGAAAGTCATTTAGCTGACCCTTTTTAGAAAAACATATGTTGTGCTAATTTGAAGGTATTGGCATGGGCATCTATAATATCCTTAATATTTGGAGAATAGCCCCCTCCCATACATACTACCATAGGTATTTGGTTGCGTTGGGCAAAATCAAGAACATAGTGATCTCTTCTTTTACAACCCTCTTTCGTCAATCCAAGTCGACCCAATTTATCTGTCTCTAATACATCTACGCCTGCTTGATAAAAAATGAACCCCGGATGAAAATGTTGCGTCACTTCATTGAGGTGTTGCGATAACAAGGCTAAATAAGTTTCATCGTTACAACCATCCTCAAGTCCAATATCTAGATCACTTTGTTCTTTTCTGATAGGATAATTTTTTGCGCCATGCATGCTAAAAGTAAATACACGAGGATCATTTTTAAAAATCTCAGCCGTTCCATTGCCCTGATGTACGTCTAGGTCAATGATCAGTACTTGCTTGACCTTTTCCTTTCTTAATAAATAGTTTGCGCCAATGGCCTGGTCGTTAAGCATACAGAAGCCTTCTCCTCGATCGGAAAATGCATGATGGGTACCTCCAGCAATATTAAATGATATTCCATGCGCGAAAGCATATGTTATGCATTGCAGCGTTCCTCCCGCAATATTGACCTCTCTCTCTACAAGTAACTGACTTAGTGGAAACCCTATTGATCTTATCTCTGATGGAGAAAGATTAAGTTGGATCAATCGGTGCCAATAATGCGTAGCGTGAACTTCTAAAATATCTTTTTCTAAAGCATTTTTGGGGTGAAAGAAATTTTCCTTTACAACCACGCCTTCGTGTAACAGCTGTTTAGGTAACAGCTCATACTTGAGCATGGGAAAACGATGCTTTTCAGGTAAGTGATGTGCGTAAATTTCAGAAAAAGCAATTTTAAGCATTGAAAATAATCAAAAGGAGAAAAAAGGCATTGAGGCAGAGTGCCGAAAGCCTATTTAACTTCATGGTGTGATCATAATCAGCCGTATCTATTCTTTTTCTTACCTTTTGATACCAAAAGATATAATAAATGAAAAGCGGGATCATCAAGATGAGATAAAGTAACATAGTCTGTGAATCCTGATAATAGAAAAAATAGCTGACATACCCGAGGGCTGTAATGATAAATCCAAGGGCCGTAAAGTGAAACGTACCTAGGATACCCAATCTGAGGCTTAAGGTCAAATCACCTCTTTCTCTATCTTCATTATGTTGATATACTTGTGTGATGGGATAGGCACTCATAAGCATCATAGTGGTTAATAATGCAGGGATTTGAATCATAGACGTAGTAAGTCTCCATATAGGTATATCATGTATGGCCCAATAAGTAACTAAAAATACAAAATACCCCTGAAAAACCGATACAACGATCCAACTGACCATAGGTCGCTTCTTTAGACGAATCGAAGGATGACTGTAGGCTTTACTAATAAGACCATATATTAGCATGGAAATGGCCGTTGGAAGATCTATACATAAGGCCAATAAAACACCTATACCATCTAAAGCAATCGAAAAATAGTACAGCTCTTTCGTAACTTTAGGCGGATATTTAATTCCTGCAATGCTTTCTTTATCTTTATCGAAATAGGAATTGAAACCATTACTTGCCGGATAAATAAGTAAATGCCAACAAACGAATAATACCAGGGTTTCAATCCAATTAATTGATTGGGGCGTTATGGCCACAGCAAATAAAAAAATAGGCAATAAATTAAAACTAAAAGTGATTCTTAAATGTTTTAAAGTTGAATTTGAGATTAAGTACATTTCGGGTAATAGGCTATATCAAACTTGTGCATATTACAGATAAACTCATCAAATAATTCAATTTTTATGTCCAAAAATTTAATATTGACTCAATTTTAATTCTATGCCTGCTTTCATTAATGCGATTGGTACTGCGGTTCCCAATTTAAAGATCTCCCAAAGTAAAATTGCTACTTATATGAAGCAGCATATTGAGTTCAGCGAGAAGCAATCCCATCAATTAGATGTAATCTACAGAGCTTCGGGCATTGATCACAGGTATTCCATTTTACCTGACTTCCATCAAACAACAGAAACTCCAGGCTTCATCATGCATGGTACAGAGCCTAGCCTCAATGATCGTATGAAGTTGTATGAAATAGAAGCTCCTGTATTGGCTATAGAATCAATCTTAGAGTGCATGAAGGGAAAGGACCTCAATGACCTAACGCACCTCATTACCGTAAGCTGTACTGGCATGTATGCTCCTGGGATTGACTTGGAAATTGTTGAACAATTAAAAATGAGAACTGATATCCATAGAACAGCCATCAATTTTATGGGTTGCTATGGTGTTTTTAATGCTTTAAAACTAGCTCAATCCATATGCGAAGCATCGGCAACGGCGCAAGTGCTCATTGTTTCTGTAGAATTATGTACGCTCCATTTTCAACGTAAGAATGATGAATTCTTAAATTTATCGCAAGCCCTTTTTTCAGATGGTGCAGCGAGTTGTTTGGTTACAAATAACGAAGCATCCGATGCTTTTTTAATAGATCAATTTCATTGTGATATCCTCTTCAAAGGAAAAAATGAAATGTCATGGAAAATAGGTCAAAATGCTTTTGATATGGTCTTAACTCATGAAGTAGCTAAATTGATTGAGGGAAATACAAAAAGTGCGGTATCAAAATTGCTAGGTAAAGTCCCTTTTAATTTTTCTGAAATATGTCACTATGCCCTACATCCGGGAGGTAAAAGCATTCTTAAAGCGATAGAGCATAACTTGAATCTTTCAAAGGAGCATAATATACACTCGTATCATATTTTGAGGAATTATGGAAATATGTCTTCGGCTACGATATTATTTGTTCTGAAAAAATTATTAGATGACCATAATCAGGTAAAAGGTCCGGTCTTGTCTATGGCTTTTGGCCCTGGGTTAACTATCGAAACTATGTTGCTTAAGCTCAGATAAAAAAAATATAAAAAAAGACCTTAGGCTACTAAGGTCTTTTTTTATCGTCTGATAATGATTTAATTAATTTTCAACAATCTTTAATTTAGGGCATCAATTTTTGCTTGGATGCTTTCAGCTTGATCATACATCTTTTTCATCGTATATAAATAGGCCAAAGTTTCTAAAGCAGGCAACTCATCATCTTTAAGCAAAACTGTTTTTTCCCACAGGGGCAAAGCAACGGATAGTTTCTCTTGAATTATGGGCTCTAATTCATCAGACTTTTTCAAATCTGCTTTTGAATAGCCTAGTGCATTTTGCTCCTTAATATAAATGTTAACTTCTGTCATAGCCAATACGCCTAAGTTATAATGCCCATTGTAATACGTTGGATCTACATTAACTGCAGCCGTGTAAGCCTTACGAGCTAATTCGATTCTCTCGGCTTTTTCAGCTTCGCTATCTGATTTTAAACCAATTTCCTCATGCAAGATGCCCAAGGTAAAATGTAAATTAGGATCATTAGGTTCAGCTTCTATGGCTTTGACAAGATTAAGAGTGGCTTCTTCACTTTTATCTAATTGTATAAGAATATTGATTTCTTGCCTTGCCAGTTCATTATCACTAGGGAAAAGAACGCGGGCATCACGAACAATTACCAAAGACTCTTCAAGTAAATTTTGTCCAGTTGCTACTACATAAATTAGAATTAATCTGATATCTTTATCCTTAGAGCCGAGCTCTATCGCTCTATAAAAATAGCTTTTGGCCTTATCATACAATTTCGCTTGAACAGCTGCATAACCTGCATTGATAACTGAATTGGTATCATAAGGCTTAATTAGAGCCGCGTTGTTAAAAGAAGTGATCGAGTTTATATAATCTTTTTCACCAAATGCGGTAGCTGCTTTATTGTAGTGAAACCCCCAATAGGACTCAATTTGCTGAGTTTTTGTAGTCGGCATTCCTGTATCATCTGTAATGAAAGGATCTTTATCCTCATCTTCACTAAGCGCATCACTTTTATTAAAACTAGATATGGAGGTTTGTAAGGCATCATTGGTTACTCCCACCATACTTGCAGAGGTATCTAAAGCCATATATATCAACCCTCTCAAGTACCAAGTTTTAGGATTATTCATGGTTTTCTCATAGCTAATGGAAACATCGGAAATTTCCTTTGCTTCAATGAGTTCACCTTTTTTATATAAAGATTCTATCTTACCTAACTTAGGTTTGATTTCTTTTTGTGCGTAGGTAATAGTCGTGCTTATTAAAGCAAAAACTAATAAAATAAATACTCTTTTCATTTTACTCTATTTTTCAATTATCATTTCAAATTAAACATTTTCATTGGTTGGATTTGAATTATCTTCGGTATCTTCATTTGGCCCATCTGAACCATCATTTTCTTCTATCTCATCTGAGGCTACAAATTCGATTTTCTCCACTGCAGAGATTTCATCGTCCTCACTAAGTCTAATTAATTTTACTCCTTGTGTGGCCCTACCCATGACGCGTAGCTGATCCACGGGTAATCTAATCGCAATGCCTGATTTATTAATAATCATGAGTTCATCACCATCTACCACATCTTTGATGGCTACCAATGCACCGGTCTTTTCAGTTACATTGATGGTTTTTACACCTTTTCCTCCTCGCTTTGTGGTCCTGTAATCACTTAAATCAGATCTTTTCCCATAGCCTTTCTCCGATACCACAAGTAAGTTAGATGCGGTCTCTTTTTTGACACAGACCATACCCACCACGAACTGGTCCTCTTTAAGGTGAATGCCTCTGACACCCGCGGCTGTTCTGCCCATAGCACGAACGTCTGATTCATGAAAATGTATAGCGGTACCTGAGTTCTTGGCGATCACAACATCATTATCTCCATCCGTTAAACGAACATCTAGCAACTTATCCCCCTCATGTATGGTAATGGCATTGATTCCATTTTGTCTTGGACGACTGTAAGCTTCTAAGGTTGTTTTCTTTACCGTACCTCTAGAGGTACACATAATGAGATAATTATTATTGATATAATCAGGATCCGAAAGGGTCTTCACATTGATCACCGTTCTCACCGCATCCTCAGGTTCTATATTAATGAGATTTTGTATCGCACGACCTTTGGAAGTTTTTCCTCCCTCTGGAATTTCCCATACTTTCTTCCAAAAAACTTTACCCAGTTGCGTGAAGATCAGTAAGTAATTATGTGCTGTAGCGACAAACAAGTGCTCAGTAAAATCATCATCTTTGCTTTTGACTGCGCGGGAGCCCACACCCCCTCTACCTTGTGTTCGATATTCTACCAAGGCCGTTCTTTTAATGTAACCTTGATGCGAAATGGTCAAAACCATTTCATCATCTGGGATCATGTCTTCCGCTGTGAAATCATCAGCAGCATGTTCAATAATTGAATTTCTTTCATCACCATACCGATCCTTCACTTCCAAAAGTTCGTCTTTGATGATTTTCATTCTCACGTCAACATTATCAAGTATCCCTTGAAGCTTATCAATCAATCTTTTTATCTCCTCATATTCCTTGATGATTTTATCCCTTTCAAGACCCGTAAGTCGTTGCAATCTCATTTCTAAGATGGCCTTTGACTGAATTTCTGAAAGAGAAAACTTTTCTATCAAATTCTTTTTTGCTATTTCAGGATCGCGACTGCTTCTAATCAAAGCAATCACCTCATCTAAGTTGTCTAAAGCAATTAAATATCCTTCTAGGATATGCGCACGTTTCTCTGCTTCCTCTAATTCATATTTTGTTCTACGAATCACTACCTCATGTCTGTGATCAACATAATGAACGATTAAATCCTTCAAATTCAGCATCTTAGGTCGCCCTTTGACCAAGGCCACATTGTTTACACTGAATGCCGATTGGAGTTGGGTGTGCTTAAAAAGTGTATTTAAGACAATATTGGGAATTGCATCTCTTTTCAATTCGTAAACGATACGCATCCCATCACGATCGGATTCATCTCTCAAATCTGAAATACCTTCTATTTTCTTCTCATTAACTAATTGAGCGGTTTTCTCAATCATAGAGGCCTTATTGACTTGAAAAGGAATTTCTGTTACTACAATTTGTTCCCTCCCACTTTTCATCACCTCAATGTCGGCCTTGGCACGCATCATGATACGTCCCCTTCCTGTTTCAAAAGCTGAACGGACCCCTTGATAACCATATATGATGGCCCCAGTCGGGAAATCAGGCGCAGTAATGAATTCCATGAGCTCAGGAATAGTAATCTCATTGTTCTCTATGTAGGCTGCAATTCCATTGGCCACCTCCGTTAAATTGTGTGGAGCCATATTAGTGGCCATCCCTACAGCGATACCTGAAGCTCCGTTTAATAGTAAATTGGGCAACCTTGCCGGCAATACGGAAGGTTCTGTGGTTGAATCATCATAATTTGGGACAAAATCTACAGTATTCTTTTGTATGTCTCCAAGAAGATCTTCAGAAATACGCTTGAGACGCGCTTCAGTATATCTCATCGCGGCCGGAGAATCCCCATCTACGGAACCAAAATTTCCTTGTCCGTCTACAAGCGGGTACCGAAGAGACCACGCTTGGGCCATCCGTACCATGGAATCGTAAACGGCTGTATCTCCATGCGGGTGATACTTACCCAAGACATCTCCTACAATCCTGGCACATTTTTTATAGGGTCGGTTATAATTGACCCCTAATTCATCCATTCCGAACAGAATTCTTCTATGAACAGGCTTTAAGCCATCCCTTACATCAGGCAAGGCCCTCGAAACGATAACGCTCATCGAATAATCGATGTATGCGCCCCTCATTTCATCTTCAATATTTATAGCTATTATGTTGCCTGAGTTGGCAATATTTTCAACATCTCCGTCTGACATGAAAAGTATCTTAGTTTAGTAAAAAATCAAGTGGTAATTTAATCATTTTTTAATTCAAAGTTGACATTAATAGGGATGAGATTTTTTCTTATTAATGACCTTGTGACGAATGAGTCTCCTATGGTTTTGACCCATTTTTGGATTTTGTTCTTTCCACAGCGCCTGACCCCTTACCTCTTCCAATCTCCCCTTTTTAGGATCAGTAATTACATGTTTCAATTGAACATGATCAGCCTCAAATGGAGATCTTCTTAATTCGGGTATATTGATACTAATCCCTACTTGTATATAAAAGGCATTATAGTTATGCGATACTTGATCTAAAAGCACACCAGAATTATCCAAAATATTCATTTTATAGCTTTTGAGTTCAAAAGAAGGCTTGATTATTAACCTTAAATATTCCGAAAAATGATATTCATAATTTAAACCTATGTTTACCATTAAACTTCTGTTCATTAAATCATTATTAAACTCACCACTTGTTTTTACGTTCCCTATTTGGATTTCTCCGACCATGGCAGAATTCCATTCCTCATAAAATTTATAACCCAGTATTCCATAATATTTGTACACCTTTGTGGTCTTGAAGCCTGGATCATAATCTAGAATACCGTAATTATTGCTGGTTGGACGCAAGGCATTTGTTCTTAATTTTTCATAATGTATTCCTACCCCTATTCTAAATTTTAAAAAATCATAATGGGCGGAAAAATCAATGGGTACACTAGACCAAAGGCTCTGAAATTGAAAATTGGCAGTATCCCCATCCAAAAAAACAGTTTGAGCATCGAGTTTCGTATTGTAAACGGGTGAATCCAATCGGTCATATCCTATACCAAATAAATCACCCACATTCACATCTTCTAAATCCGTTGGGTTATTCAACCAATCGGTTTGTCCATTGATGAGGTCACCGGAAGGACTTTCTGCATTTTTGGATCGGATAAGCTGCACCTCTGAGGACTGATATAAATAGAAATTTTTTAAGCTGTGGCTGAAATGAGTCTTCCCAGAACCCATACTTAAGGTCCAAGAGATTTTGTTGGAAATTACAAGTGCTGGATTTCTATAAATACCATACTTTTTATAGATACTCTGACCTGAACTTGAAGGTAGATTAAACATAAAAAGCAAAATAAAAAAAGAGTATAGGGCTTTATTCAGCAACACTTTATAATGACTCAGAAATTATAATAGACAAAATTAAGCTTTTTTTAATCTATTTTTTCTATTGAGGCTTCAAATCTCAGAATTTGAAAGGGTTCAATAGCAGCCGCGTAATCTGGAATCACTTGTAAGTCTACCAATACTTGCCTCAATCCCTCGTAATTAGGTAGGACTGCAGCACTCTCACGATAGGCTTGATCTGAAGTTAATAGAATCAATGATGTCTCATTAAGATGCATTTTACGAACCGCTTCATCCAGTCCAGGCATAACCTCATCTACGCCTAAGGTAAATACAAATGGATCTGCGACCGTTCTTCGATCAATAACCACGGATGAGTCATTTAAATCATAAAGCACATAGGATAAGGACACCGTATTTCCTTCAACAGGTGATATTGAATAGCTAGAGTCAAGAACTTTCATGACCAATCTTGAAGAAGATGATCGATAAATAAATCCATCATTACCACTCCAAACCGAGGTATCATTTAATCCTGTATCGTTTATGTACTCATTAATTTCTAGTGATTGAGTCGCGGGTACATCAAATAAGGCCCCTAACGATTCTAATTTGATTTGAACATTAAGTATAGAATTTTTTGGAATAATGGTTTGAAAATCACCTAAATCTAAGTCTCCATAAGCTAAGCCTGGAGGCAATATATAGCTATATTCCTCGCCTACTCGAATGCCCGATTGACTGATCGCGTAGTCAAGTCCAACAGGGATTAAAGCATTCATGCCTTGTCCAAGGGTGTAGGTTTCACTGTCTACCCTATAAAAGGCAATGGTATCGCCTCCTAAAATACTTAACTGATATTTTACGGATAAAATATTACCTTCTTCTTGACCTATTCCGCTTAAGTTAGTCGTGATAGGATAATAATAATAAGTGTCCAGACCTATCGAAGCTTTGGTCACTACGGAGGAATCTATACCCGCATTTTCTAGTTGTTCAAAAACAGTCACCTCAAAAGCTTCATAATCATAAACTTCTTCTATATAATCTTCTTGGTCTTTACAAGAGTTCAGGAAAGACAAAACCAATATTGGGTAGCATGACCAACAGATTATCCTTTTTAATTTCAAAATAAATACAGGATTCAGTTTTTTAAAAAACATGTATGATTAGACCTTTATATTATTCGCTAGTTTCATCAAAACTATTTAAATTTTGTTAGAGGTTACACATTATTTTCAAGTTAAAATATCTTGCCGATAATGAGTTAGGTATCGCTAAATTATTGCCATTTACATCTTCAATCCAATGGTAACTGATGGTATTGTCGGCTTCAAGTATATTTAATACTTCTAATCGGAGAATGATGTTTTTGAGAAAATTAAGATTGCTGATGGGAATGATCTTGGTTAACCCTAGATCTACGCGATAATATTCATCTCCAGAAAAGGCATTTCGATAGGCACTGTTATTGGGAGGTCCGAAAGGATAACCAGATCCAAAATTTAAGTTCAAATAAACTCTTAATGAAGGATCATTCGGTAAATGGTCTTCAAAAAATGCGCCAATAGTTATTCTTTGATCAGATGGACGTCTTTGATAACCATTTTCATCGTTTTCGATGTCCTCCATTGTTTTTAACAAGCCTAAACTAAACCATGATTGAGTGCCGGCTATAAATTCACCATTGATTCTAACATCAAGGCCAGTAGCATAACCTATGGCGATATTATCTGCGTAATACCGTATTCTCACATTATCAATCTCATAAGGATTCAAATCCCATAAATATTTATAATATGCTTGCGTAGTGAATATAAAGGGTCTGCCCCACAAGGTTAGGAATCGATCTATTCCAGTAATTAACTGTAAAGATTTTTGAGCGCTCACGTCTTTGTTAATCTCACCTTCACGGTTTCTGAATTCTCTATACTGAGGATGTTGATGATAAAACCCAACGGAAAAATTGATTCGAGTGGGTACAGACCAACTCGGTCGATATTGATATTGTACACGCGGACTCAATAAAAATTGATCGGTCCAATTCATATAATTGAACCGAGAGCCGATATTGAATATATGCGAGGAGTCATAGTCAAAAAAAGAATACTGGAGATAGCCGAAATAGTTGTTACTAGACATACTAAGCTCATTTTGAATATACTGAGTGGTAGTTACATAATCTGCAGAATCAATGAAACCATATTCATTAATATCGTCAGCGATGTTCTGATGGCTCATCCCAACGCCAAATTCAATTAAATTATTGGAATTAATAAGCCATTCATTTCTGTTTTCAATAGTAGAAATTTGTACACTTAATGAATTTCTCCCATAATCAAAATTGGTTCCAATGGCTCTGGTCACAATACATTTATCACTAAAATCAACCTGGCTTTTTTGATCTACATCACATAAACGATACGCCCCTTCAACTTCAAAATTTTCTTTTTCTTGCGTCGAAACTGTAGATGCAATGAGAGAAGTCTTAAACCTATCATTTAGCCTATGCGATAGATTAAAGCCTGTTTGATAGGTGTCATAATGTAAGGATTCCTTTCCTATAAAATCAGTTTGAAGTCTAAAATTTTGAGCCACCGAACCAAAAACTGTACTTTGAGATATTGGAATCGTTTGATATCGGTTTTGTCCATAAGATAAAAGCCAGTTCAACTTAGTTTTATTAATCAAGGCGCTTGATTTTTTCGTCAAGTCAAAAGTGAAAAACCCTTGTACATCTGTATATTTAGGGAAATATTGTCCCGATACTTCTAAAGTATTTAACAAATATCTGGCATCTTTATGCCTTAAACCAATGGAAAATTTTGAACGCTGATTGTCTGAACTTCCTCCTAGATAAATCTTACCCCCCAAAAGACCCACCGAGGCACTACTTTCAAAACGATCCGGTTCTTTATATTCTATATTTAAGCTGCTGGACAATTTATCGCCATATTTTGGTTGCCATCCTCCCGCATAAAATGAGATATCTTGAACAAAATCTGGATTGATAAAGCTCAATCCTTCCTGCCTGCCCGTATTGGCCAAAAAAGGTCTATAAACTTGTATCCCATTGACGTAAACTAAATTTTCCTGAAAATTTCCACCACGTACCGAATAAGTGGATGAAAGTTCATTATTTGCTGCTACACCAGGCAAGGTTGACAATACTTTACTGAAATCTCCAAAAGCAGAAGGCATAACAAGGACTGATTTCGCATTTAACTTGATTTGATTTTGTGCCCTCTCTTGAGCGTTATCGGTAGTTTCAGAAACTTCTATTTTTTCCAACAAAATCTCCCTACTCACTAAAACAAATTCAACGTCTTGAATGCGATTCGTTTGAACAACGAAGAAGTCACGTCGCTGATAGGCAATGTGCCCAATAGTGAATTTTATATGGTCAATACTGTCATTAATTTTGAAATGGAAGGCCCCATAACCATCGCTGAGTATTGTTTTATTAAAATCCGGGAAGAATATCTCTGCTTGTGCGATGGCCGTACCTTCTTCAGAAATAATACTGCCGTTAATCGTCCATTGGGCGGATAGACTATGGCCTAGCAACACTATGCAAAAAAACAAGAGTGACTTAAAAGAACTCAAAAAATCAGGGAATCTTTAAAGACTGTATGGTTTGGGTAGGGTTCTTGGAGTTGAAGACATAACTTCCAGCCACTAGCATATTTGCTCCTGCTTTTATAAGTAAGGCTGCATTTTCACCGTTCACCCCACCATCTATTTCGATGAGTATGTTTTTATTCGACGCGTCAGCTAATTGTCTTATTTCTTTCACCTTGTGATATGTATTTTCAATAAATTTCTGACCTCCGAAGCCCGGGTTTACAGACATGATAAGAACAAGATCTAGGTCATTTATAACATTTCTTAATGCTTCTACCGAAGTATGTGGATTTAGGGCAACTCCGGCAAGCGCTCCTAATTCTTTAATCCGATGAAGGGTTCGGTTGAGGTGGTTGCAGACCTCTGCATGAACAGTGATTATTTTCGCCCCACTATTTATACAGTCTTCAAGATAATTATCAGGGTTATTAATCATTAAATGGAAATCTAATGGCTTTTTGGCATGTTTATAAATGGCCTGAGTTACCGGAAACCCAAATGATATATTAGGTACAAAATTACCATCCATTATATCAATGTGAATATAGTCTGCTTGACTTTCATTGATCATTTGAGTTGCTGCGGCTAGATTACCAAAATCGGCAGCTAAAATAGAGGGCGCGATGAGAATTTCAGACATAATTAATACTTGATCAGTTTTATCTTTCTTGAAATTTTACTGGACGCTAATATTAAAATATAGACGCCCGCACGGCTCTTAGAAATATCCATTGAGATCAATCCTCCAGGTTCTCCTTTTAAAACGCTCAGTTCACTTATATTATTTCCTTTGGGGTCTAATAGTTTAATATCCAGTGGGTAAATGTCCGTTTTTGTATCTATTTTAATAGAAATGACGTTTCCATAAATTGGATTTGGATAAATCGTAATACTATCTGATGTGAATTCAGAAAGAGACAATAGGGTAGTATCCGTCACGCTTAAACTATCCTCATCAGCCAAATAGATAGGTATACCATAACCAAAGTAATTATCAGGATCATCAAAACGGGTACCTGAGTTACGTATGTACTGAACGACCTCCAAATTGGTGAATTCAGGATGTGCCTGCCAAATCCCTGCTGAATAACCGGCAACTAAGGGTGCTGAAAAACTCGTGCCATTGGCTTGTGAGATAGTTCCATTTGAGGACAATAAGGTAGTTCCTTGTCCAAGCGCTACTACATCAGGTTTGATTCGGTCATCTGCCGTCGGCCCTTGAGAGCTGAAAGCAGAAATACTGTAATCACTTTTTACACTTCCTACCGTAATATTATCTGCTCCGTCCGCTGGAGCCGTAACATATCTCCATGCATTATTACCTTCATTCCCCGCACTCGTGATGACTAAAATTCCTTTTTTTATGGCCAAATTTGAGGCCCTAGTGATGATAGCCGTTTGACCATCCATATCCTGATAAGTATAATCCATAGCCGCATCCGAAAAGCTACTGTACCCCAATGAACTCGTAATGATATCCACTCCAATACTATCAGCGTATTCGGCTGCTATGAGCCAATTATACTCCTCAATTCTGTATTCGGAAGCAACGTCTTCGGTAACACACAAGATGAAATCTGCTTTGGGTGCCGTGCCTATAAAATCTTTATAATCACTTGCTATGGTTGACCACGCCGAGGTACCATGTCCGCTATATAAGAATGGATTACCTCCATTCGTTACAAAGTCTTTTGCAGCAATCAAGCGATTTTCATTGAATACGCCTTTGAGAGGTTCAAACAGATTGGCTCCTAAAAAGCCCCCATCTAAAACAGCAATCAGCATACCTTCGCCCCGATATCCGTCCTCATGCATTTGATGAATATTCATCATAGCAAGCTGCAATTCAGAAGATTCAAGTTGATTGTTAGGCTCTTCAAAGGTCTCCGGCCATTCATAATCCGTGTTTTCATGCGTTAACCTTGCTCCTGGTGCGATGAAAACAACACTATCAACATAAGGCCTGGCTGCCACGTCCAGCGAGGTACTCGAGTCCGTTTGAATGAGTACGGCGTTCATCCATTTTGAGGTAAAGAAAACATCTACTTCTAAAGAAGCTATATCTTGGGTATAAGCGGCGCTAACGGGTACATCTAACAGATCGATCTCGACATCATGCAGATCTTTTCTAGCAATGGCACGGGTGCTCAAAAATGCTTCGGGTTGATCCAAAGAGAACGCTGAATTAGCTTTATCTGAGAGAAAAACCATATATCGATTGGTTTGAGCATTGACTGAGTAAAAGCCGATCAAAAAGAGTGGTAACAAATAGATGTCCTTTAAATTTTTCATTTTTTTCCGCTCTAAAAATACTTTCCTAATTAATAACTATTAACTATCTATATTTTTTTAATAGTTGGGTTTCAGCAGCATCTATTGTTACACCTTACCCAATCATTTTTAAATACAAATTAGTTTAATGATGCCAAGAAAAATTCATTCTAAACATTAGAATTTATTTTATTTAACAAGCTCGATTGCTTAAAACTTTTAGTAATCCAGCCGCCGCCAATCATGTCATCACCTTCGTAAAACACGGCGGCTTGTCCAGGTGCGATGGAGTTGACGCCATTGCCAAAATAAACTTTCATAACATCCCCAATTTGCTCAATGATCGCAGGGTTTCCCAAGTCATTGTACCGCACTTTTGTAGTAGTATCCAATTTTCCAAAAGGGATTTCAGGATATTTTTGAAGATTTAAATTTTTAACATACATCCCGTCTCTAGAGAGTTCATCAAAAGTTCCCAATACCACGCGATTTGTCTCTTTTTGAATTTCTGTAACGTATACAGGATACCCTAAAGCAATCCCTAAACCTTTTCGCTGGCCCACGGTATAAAAAGGATAGCCCTCATGGTGCCCGACCACTTCTCCTGTTTCCAAGACGAATGCTCCTCCTGCCACCTTCTCTTCTAAACCTGCTACTCTTCTACGTAAAAATCCCCGATAGTCATTATCTGGAACGAAGCAGATTTCATATGATTCAGACTTTGATGCCAATTCAAATAATCCTTTTTTAAGGGCCAATGCTTTGATGTCTGTTTTATGAAGATCTCCTAATGGGAAAATAGTACGACTTAAACTTTCCTGAGAGATTCCCCACAGCGCATAGGATTGATCCTTTTGCAAATCTTTGCCTTTTGATATGACATAACGTTCGTTGTCCCGCCTTATTTTAGCGTAATGACCCGTGGCTATAAATTCACAATTAAGTTGATCCGCCCTCCTGAGCAAACTATCCCATTTTATATGCGTATTACAGAGTACACACGGGTTGGGTGTTCTGCCTTCTAAGTATTCACTCGTAAAATGATCTATGACATAATCTCCAAACTCTTTTCTTATGTCAATAATATAATGTGGAAACCCCAAGTTGACCGCAATATTTCTCGCATCGTTGATAGAATCAAGACTACAACAGCCGGTTTCTTTTTTACTCCCTCCTGAGGTACTATAATCCCATGTCTTCATGGTCATCCCAATAACCTCATACCCCTGCTCATGCAACATTATCGCTGCAATCGAACTATCTATACCGCCGCTCATGGCGACTAAAACTCTACCTTTTTTGCTCATTTGCTTTTTGCCGG
>TARA_B110000027_G_scaffold134118_1_pt1 | contig 16078 bp, 15 predicted proteins | sample TARA_B110000027 | Tara Oceans TARA_B110000027 (sample SAMEA4397101) | marine metagenome | biome: Polar Biome; feature: [SRF] surface water layer (ENVO:00010504); material: water (ENVO:00002006), including particulate matter (ENVO:01000060) such as... | depth 5 m
AGTTTTTTTCTTAAATTATCTCTATGAATTTTATTTTTACATTTAATTAAGTAATTAAAATTATCTCCATTCATTATTAAGTCTTGGATTTTAAAATCTGATCCAACTGTTATTTCTTGAAGTGAATCGAAATATTTTTCTGAAATTTTTTTTCTGTGTACTCTGTTATTCTTATATAGAGGAATTTTTCTATTTAATTCAGAGATCGCATAACCTGCTGGTAGACTAAAATAATTATCTTCAATTAAATACTTTGACTTTGCTAACTTGTTATCAAGAATATCTACATTGTTTTTGTTATTATAAATTTTTAGTAAATTAATTGTTAGAATCTTAAAAAGTAAACTATTTGTTGAAACGCTAAATAAAATTGTTCTATAAATTTGATTTAAATAGTCACGTAATTTTAAGATTTTCCAATCTATAGTTAAGTTTTTAATATCTTCATACTTATCATATTGTACTGCTATCGCACCCCCGAAAAAAAAATTAAGTAATTTGAATGATGAAAAACTAAAAAGACTATAGTCTGATAATGAATTAATATTATTTTTCTTTACTTTGCCACTTATAGATAAAGCGCTATCTTCAATTAAATCAATGTCATGTTTTTTACATATTTCAGACACCTCTGAATAATGAATTTGACTTAAATTATAGTGTGTAATAATTATGGCAGCTGGTTTTAATCTTAAACCATTTTCTATTTCATCTAAATTTAAAAAAGTTGTTTCATGATGAAAATCAATAAAATAAGGTACGCCTCCAGCATGAATAACTAATTTAATTACTTCTGGAACAGTAAATGGTGACATTAAGATAATTTTGTTTTTTTTTTTAAGAATTGAAAGCTTTACAGATAAGTAAATTGCTGAACGTGCTCTACCTAATAGGATTATTTTTTTTGAATTGACTTCTGAAAGTTCAGAAAATTTCTGTATAAAAATTTCTTTTAAATTGATAAACTCATCCTCACTGATTATATCTTTCAAAATATTAAAATAATTTATTTTGTTTATGATAATGCTTGGTCTGGTCATGAATGAAGTGTATTAATAAATCTATAAAATTATATGGCAACTTTTTAATTCCATCTATTAATGAAAAACAAAGATAAATATAAAAGATTTTGCTATGAAAACCAAAATGTACCTGTATTCAGTCAGTTTTGGTGGTTAGATGCAGTTTCTCGTGATGGAGATTGGGATGCAATATTATACGAAAGAGATAATAAAATAGTCGCTGCATTTCCTTTTTTTATAAAAAGTAAAAGTATATTTAAGTTGATTACACTACCAAGATTTACACAAAAACTTGGTCCAACTATTTATAAAGATGAAAAAGAAAAAAGTAAAATCTTGAGCTACTTTATTGATCACCTGCCAAATTATAATTATTTTGATATTAATTGGCATCATGAGTATAGAAATTGGTTACCATTTTATTGGAAAAAATTTTATCAAGAAACTATGTATACCTGTATTATTAAAGATATTAAAAATATTAATAAAATTTATGAAAATTTTAGTAATAACAGGAAATATGACATTAAAAAAAGTGAAAGTTTAAATTTACAAATAAATTTTGATTTAAAGCCTGAATTTTTCTTTAATGAACATAAAAAAAATCTAAAAAAAAGAAATATTAAGATTAATTATGATCAAGAATTTTTAGAAAGAATGTACAATTCATCTCTAGAAAATAATTCAGGAAAATTATTAGGTGTATTTGATAAAAATAATCAATGCTTAAGTATATGTTTTTTATTGTGGGATAATAATTATGCTTACTTAATTGCTCTATCTAGTGATCCTGATAAACTTAAAACAGGGGCTACTTCAAGATTAATTTTTGAAAGTTTAAAGTTTTTGAATAATAAATCTTTAAATTTTGATTTTGAAGGCAGCATGAATAAAAATATTTATAGTTTTTATAAATCTTTTGGATCTGAAAAATATGAGTATTATAAAATCAAAAGTTTTAAACCTAAAATATTAAAATCAATTTATGAAATTATTAATTAAATAAAATTATGATTAGAATTATTGGAGACATTATTTTAGATGTTTGGATCAGGGGAAAATTAGAAAGAAATTCACCTGAAGCAAATGTTAAAATTCTGGATAAACAAGTTGAAAATTTTAATTTAGGGGGAGCTAGCAATGTTGCAGCAAATCTTAAAGATCTTAATTGCAGCCTAAAACTTTATGGTGCAATAGGTAAGGATAATTCTGGGAAAAAATTAGTTAAGCTTTTAAATGAAAAAAAAATTTCGAGATTTTTAGATGATAATTTAGAAACTACATCTACGAAAACTAGATTTATACAGAACGATAGTAATCATGTGCTAAGAGTCGATTCAGAAAAATTTCAAGAAACTTTTAAAAGTGAAAAAAAATTAATTAAGGATTGTAAAAAAAATGATCTAGTGCTTGTAATAGACTATTCAAAGGGAATTGTTAAAAAAAAAACAATAAAAAACTTAATTAAAAAAAATTTAAATGTCTTTGTTGATCCGAAAAATGATCCTGTATATTACAAAGGAGCATTTTTAGTTAAACCCAATATGAAAAGACTAAAAATGTGGATTGGAATGAAATTTGATAAAAACAAATGTTTTGAGCTATTAAAGGAAATGAACTGGAAATGGCTTGTAGTTACAGATGGAGAAAAAGGAGTTCATATTTTTAATAACTTGAATCAATATAAGAGATTTTTCTCTAAAACAGACAGTTTAAAAGATGTTAGTGGAGCTGGCGATACATTTATGGCATCTTTAATTTACTATCATTTTAAAGGAATTGATATTTTTAAATCTTCAGAACTTGCTTGTATAGCGGCAACAAAAGTGGTTGAAAAAAAAGAAGTTCAGACTATTACCGAAGAAGAAATTCTTTTTAACACCGTATTCACTAATGGTGTATTTGATATTTTACATGAAGGTCATTATCAATTAATAAAATTTTGTAAAACAATAGGAAAAAAATTAGTAGTAGCAATCAATACTGATGAAAGTGTTAAAAAAATAAAAGGGCCAAAGAGACCTCACAACCAATTAAAAATTCGAATAAAAAATTTAAAAAAAAATAAACATATCGATAGAGTAGTAACTTTTAATAACATAACTCCAATAAACTTAATAAAAAAAATTAAGCCTAGTGTGATTATTAAAGGGGGAGATTACTCAAAAGTGAAAGTTGTTGGTAACAAATTTACAAAAGTAATAATTTTTCCTTTAGTTGGAAATTATTCCACAACAAATATTTTAAAAAAGATTAATAAAAAATGAAAATACTAATAACTGGTTATAAAGGATTTATTGGTAAAAATTTATTTAGATACTTGAAGAAAAAAAATTTTGATGTGTATGGTTATGAATATTCAAAAAAAAAATTTCCTGTTGTTAAGAGATATGATTGGATAATTCATCTAGGAGCAATATCTAGCACAACAGAAACTAATATTAAAAAGATAATGGAGCAAAATTATTATTTTAGTATTAAATTAGTTAATCAATGTATTAAGCATAATGTTAATTTACAGTATGCAAGCTCAGCAAGTGTTTATGATGCTAAGTACGGCTTTAAAGAAAGTTCGAAATGCAACCCAAAATCACCATACTCTAAAAGTAAATATTTATTTGATAAATATGTTGAGAAATTAAATCATAAAATAATAATACAAGGTTTTAGATATTTTAATGTTTTTGGGTCAAATGAAAAAAATAAATTTAATCAATCATCTCCAATTTATAAATTTATAAAACAAGCAAAAGATAAAAAAAAGATTAATTTATTTTATAATAGTGAAAAATATAAAAGAGATTTTGTTTACGTTGGAGATGTATGTAAAGTTCATTTCAAAATGACAAAGATGAAAATTAGTGGATTATTTAATATTGGAAGAGGAACAGCGTTAAGCTTCGAAAGAATTGCTAAATCTGTTGCAAAAAAATATTCTTGTAAAATCAATTATATTAAAATGCCAGCTAAAGTAGAAAAACATTATCAAAGCTATACAAAAGCAAATATTTTGAAGATTAAAAAATATCTTAAAATCAAATGGGAAGATCCAATTGATTATATCTTTAAAATAAATAAAATAGATTAATTATTAATATTTTTATTTATTACTTCACTAACTTCATCAACAGTTATTTTATCCATTGATAAATTTTTGATAAAAAAACTATTATCATGATTAGGTTTATTTTTCTCAAATATTGTTGGACCAAATAAACTTAGATTTTTTAAATTCATTGCATCTGATATATGCAAAATACTACTATCATGACATATTATAAAACTTGAATTTTTCAATAAAGAAATTAATTCAGACAAGCTAGTTTTAGATAGTAAATTAATTATTTTATCATTTTTTTTAAAATGATTTAAATTTTTAGCGTCTCCTTCGTCTCCTACAAGTATAATACAATAATCCTTATATTTTTTTAATAGTATATCTGTTAATTTTTGAAAATTTTCAAAAGGCCAAGTTTTTGATAATTTCCCGTAGTTATTAAGCCCATTTGCACAAAAAGGCTGAATTACAATATATTTTTTATCTTCTAGCATAAATTTTTTAATACAATTATCATCTCCTGGATGATCAAAGTAATTTATTAAGATATTTTCTGAAATTTTTTCAAATGAAAAATCTATAGCATCAATAAACTTTCTATTTATTTCAATTTCATGAGATTTATTTGTATATTCAATTTCAATAAAATTATTTTTATTTATTTTTTTTGTATACTTTAAAAATTTTTTTTTTATGAAATTAAGGTTACTAAAATATTTATAAGAAATTATTATTTTTTTTTTTGGTATCAAAGACAAAATAAATAAAAAGAAAAATGATGGATTTGAGTGTGCAGGTATTATTATGTAATCAGAATTTTTTAAGCTTTTAAAAAAAGTTGTAAAAATTTTGTATGTAAATTTAGATAGGTCAATTCTTTCATCGATAAACTTGCTATGCTGATGTATCGACATACCACCAAATTTATTATTACCTATAAGAGTAATATGAAAATCTGCATTCTTTAAGGTTTTCAAGCCAGAGGAGAGTAATACTGAATTTCCTAATCCACAAAATTCAGTGACAACAATTTTCATTTTAAATAATTAGTTTGGTGAATAAACTTTTTTTCCAATACTAAGATCTATGATTGTTAATAAAATCATGTGATGAATAATTTCAATTTGATTATAAGCTTTAGAATTGGTCCAAATATTTATCCCACCTTTGTTCTGTTTAATTAAAGGGTTATTTTTATCTATACCTGAAAATGTAATTAGCTTTAATTTTTTTTTTTTTGCTAATTTGGCAGCATTTACTATATTTGGTGATTTCCCTGAGCAAGATAACAAAACAACAACATCATTTTTATCTGCGTATAAATTTATTGCAGCACTCATCCAATTTTCATAACCATAATCATTTGAAAGACATGTAATTAAGTCTGCCTCATTAAAATTAATTGCTCTTATATTAGCATTTTTTGACAAATCCACAGCAACATGACTTGCTGTAGCTGCACTTCCACCATTTCCACAAATAATAACTTTATTATTTTTTTTTGTTTTTAAAAAAATATCTTTTATGTTAATTATTTTTTTCGCATCATTGAATGAGCTATTAATCAAATTAAATAAGTCTTCATTATAATGTCGCAAAAAATTAATTTGTTTTTTCAAATTCATGTAAAAATTCTTTCGTAATTATATTTTTTAATTTTTTTGATTTATGATTTTTAAGTTTATTTTCAATATTATTATCAAAAAAATACTGATTTGGTAGTTTAATATCATCATATAGATTAAAATTTGTATTTTTAGGTGTAACGATTGGAAGTCCAGTAAACGACATTTCAAAAATTATTGAAGAAGATAGTCCTACAATACATAATGTGTTTCTAAAATGCTCCTCAGTAAAATCATCAACTAAATCAAATTTCAAATTTTCAAATTGTCCATAATTATTTATATCTGGTCTTCGTTTAATTATTAATTTATATCCTTTGTTTGTAAAATAACAAAGAGTTCTATTTATTGATTTAAAATTTGTTAAAAATTCAAATGGATATAAGATTAACTTATAACTTTTTCTTTTTACCCTTTTGTAATTTTTGCCTAACAAACCACTAATTTTTATTTCATTTTTTTTATACAGGTTTCCATTTTTAATCAAATTTTTTTTATAAACTTTATCCATCACATACAAATTATCAAATTTTAAATAATTCTTATCTTTATATTTCTTCAAACCAAATAATCCTTTATGGTATTTTGATATTACACCGTGAGAAATACCAATACTTTTTATATTTGATTTTTTAGCAGCTAATAAAATTGAATAATCATTATATAAATTATCTAACAAAATAATTTTTTTTGGTCTTAGTAGATTGATTGAAAAAAGCCAATGATTTAATTTATCTAACCTAGAATGTGTGTGATACAAAATTGCATCGTTAATATTTTTAGATCTGTTTGAATATGAAACATCCAAATTAAAATTGATAATTAAAAAGTTTTGTTTTATTTTGTTTTTGAGGTCAAATCTAAAGTTTTCAAATAATTCTTTAGTAACCCAAATTTTATTTGAATTTAATAATAAATAATTCTTTATTGTCCAAAAATATAAATAAATAATTTTTAAATTTGCTCTTAATCTATTTTTTAATGGTAGCTCATTTATAAAATATTTCTTAATTCTTGAATAACCAGCAAATAAAAAAATCTCTTTTTTGTCGTTAACTTTTTTAAATATACCAATTTTTTTTATTAAATTTGAATATTTAATATAATTTGAACAATATTGCCAAAACAAATCTTGAAATACAATGTTCAAACAATTGTAATTATAAAAATGATAATCTTTTTCTTTTTTTTTATTTTTAAAGTTTTTAATTATTTTAATGAAAATTTTTTCGGATAATCTAAGATTATAATTTGGATTAAAAAAAGTTCCATTATAATAAATTTTTTCATTTTCTTGATGGGTAATTTCTTTTTTAGTCAATTTTATATTGTTTATTTTTATATACTTATAACGTATAAAACAATTATATGAATAAAAATTCACCTTCAGTAGTTTCTTTAGTGATCGGAAAAAAGAAAAGTGTTGGATTTCCTGGTAAGAATGTAATGAAAATTAATGGTTTTCCATCTTGTGAATATTCATTTATGGCATCAAAAAAATTAAAAATTAAGAATTTGTTTGTTTCTACTGATTGTCCAACAATACGAAATATTAGTAAAAAATATAACGCTATTTTTATTGAAAGACCAAAAAAACTAGCTTTACCTGAAAGTCTTACCGAAGATGTTCTCAAGCATGCATATATGGAAATTAAAAAAAAATGTAAAGCAGATATTGTAGTTTTATTATTTGCAAATAATCCTGCTATTTCGATAGAACTTGCAAAAGATGGTATTAAAAAATTAAAAAAAAATAATTCTTATGACTCAGCATTCTCAGTATGCAAGTATAATATGTTTAGTCCAGCTAGAGCTAGAAAAATAATTAAAAATCAAATCAAATCTTTTGTAAATTTAAAACATATTAAAAATGTAAGTTCAATTAGATCAAGTCAGGGTGATGTATATTTTTGTGATTTAAGTGTTCAAATCATTAGATCTAGGGTGTTTGAAAATATGGATCAAGGAATGCAACCATTTCAATGGATGGGTAAAAAAAGTTATCCTTTAATTAACTCCTATGGTTTTGATATTGATGAAAAATGGCAAAAAGTAGCTGTTGAATTGTGGTTAAAAGAAAATTGGAAATATAAAAAATAAATTTATTTAAGTAATTAAAATTTTTAAATTATCAATATTTTTGATTAACTTATAAATACTAATTGAATTTATCCCATCCTTATTTCTTAATTTAATTGATTTTTTATCTAAACTTTCCCATTTACCTTTAGGATTATGTGTGTGAAATAATGATATGGTTTTTGTTCCTAAAATATTTGCTAAATGCATAGAACCATTATCATTTGATATATGTAACTTAGAATTTTGAATTAAATAACAAGTATCTAAAATGGATGTTATTCCACAAAAATTGATAACTTGAACTTTTGAGACAAACATAAATTTTTTACTGAGTATATAATCATTTTGATTACCGACTAAAATTATTTTAATTTTAGGATATTGCTCAAAATACTTAAATAATAATTTCCAATTAGACAACTTCCATTTTACCGGAGAACTTTCTCCTCCAAAAGATATTGTAATATATTCATAATTATTCTTAATTTTTTTTTTAATTTCATGATTTTTAATTTTAAATTTTTTTTTAATCTTATATTCATTAAGAAATTTAAGCTGTGTTAATTCTTTATTAATTTTTTGAGCTAAAATAAAAGCCTCATTTTTATTGTTAGAATATTTTTTTTTATCGAATATTTTGATATTATTTTTTGTATTTACTAAATGTAGTAACAAATAATTTCTTATACGTTTGTAAAGCGATCTGCTTTCATCTGTTAAATAAATGATTTCACTAAATTTTCTTAGAAAAATAAAATTTTTGTAATTTTGTCTTATATTAAATAGACCATTAAAGTTTATATATATAATTTCATCTATAACTTTTTTATCTGAATTAATTAATTTCAGATATTCATTATAATTATTAAGTTTATTAAAGGTTAGTAGGGTAATTTTTTCATTACTAAATTTTTTTTTTATATATCTTAGAGCTGAAATTGAGACTATTATATCACCTAGATTAAAATTTCTTATAATTAAGATATTATTTTTCATTTACCATTTCTAAAAATTGTTATATATCAAATTAATATACTTTTTTTTAATGAAACATAATATCTTAATTCCAGATTTACTGACTAACACCTCTCTTGAAAAAAAAATATTAGGAAAAAATTATAAGATAACGCTTACGAACCCTGAAAGTTTTAAAAGGCTTAAGGATAAATTTTTAGAAAACGTAGATGGTGTAATGGTAGGGCACCATGTAAATTTAACAAAAAATATAATAAAAAAACTAAAAAATTGTAAAGCAATTATTCGATATGGTGTTGGGTTTGATAGTGTTGATGTTGCTCAAGCCTCATTACAACAAATAAAAGTTTTTAATATTCCTGACTACGGTGTAGATGAGGTGGCAGATCATGCACTTGGTTTAATTTTAAATATTTCAAGATTTTTATCTGGTAACGATGAAGTTATGAAAAATGCTTATAGACAAAAAAAAACTTTGTGGAAATTTGATTTAAATAAAAAACAAACTAGACTTAAGGATTTAAATTTAGGAATTATAGGGCTGGGTAGAATTGGTACCGCTTTATCACAAAGATCAAAAAATATTTTTAATAAAATATCTTTCTATGATCCAAATATCCCAGACGGCTATGATAAATCATTAAATCTAAAAAAAGAAAATAAACTTGAGGACATTTTTAAAAAATCAGACATTATTTCTATTCATGTTCCATCATCAAAGAAAAATAAATTTTTTCTAAAAGATTCTTATTTTTCAAAAATTAAGGAAAGTATAATCTTTATAAATACATCACGGGGCGATTTAGTAAAATCACAAACTTTAAGTAAATATTTTTTAAAAGGAAAATTATCTGGACTGGGTCTTGATGTTTTTGAAAATGAACCAGTCAAAAACAATGAAAAACTTACTAAAATTTGGCTTGAAAATAAAAATGTTGGAAAAATAATATTTACACCACATGTAGCGTTTTATTCGGAACAAGCTCTTCATGAAATTAGATTTAAAGGTGTAAATACGCTAAAAAATTTTTTTGAAAAAAAAAATATTAAAAACTGTGTAAATTTAAATCTATTAGAAAAAGACTAAATATAAAAATCTTTATTTGATAATAAGAAACTAGGTGAAATATATCCCCCAATATTTTTTTTTACCAATGTATCTTCTGTAGTATAAAAATTGTCATAATAAATTTTTTTAATTTTATTTTGTTGAATAATTTGGTCATTGGTTAAATTTAAATTATTATTATTTATTAAAAAAACTAGCTCTTTGGTTGCATTTAATATTTCATCTTCACTATTTTCTAAAATTTTAATATTTTTTTTTTCAAAATGTTTAGTGTCTCTAAAATAAATTGGTGGTACAGAAAAAATTTTACTTATGTCAGACTTTTCGTAGTATAATATTTTTTTTGACATAACCTTTTGAAGATTTAATATTTTATTATTTTGAACATCATAAAATTTTTTAGGTAAAAAAATTCCGTCCGAAATAGAATGTGGTATGGTAGAATTGTGAAAAAGTGTTTTTTTATTAAATAACTTTGGAATAAATTGGTCACCAGAGTTACCACAAATGGATAAATAACTTTTATAATGAGAGTAGAATTCTAAGAATTCTCTTTCACGTTTGGACTTTAAATCATTTATTTTTGAATATTTTTTGAAAAACTCTAACTCCTCTTTATTCAGACAATTAAAAATTAATGGCTTTATATCATTATCCTCAAGGTAATTTAAAGTTTTAAGTAAATTTTTAAAACTAGATATCCTATACTGCTGTGAAATTTCATGTGTGCTTAAAATTTTATTATTCTTCATTAAAGAATTATTATATGTGGCTGATTTATAAGAAATAATTGCAAATTTTTTATTATTTTGAATTCCTAATTTTTTCAATAGCGTCTCCCCTAATAATATCTCTTCATTTGTAAAAGAAATTTTTAAACTAGATGGATGATTATAATTTCCACAATCAGCAGGTGTAACAATAAAAGAATTTTTGAAATATTTTTTTTTAGGAAATGTAGAAACTAAGAGATTAAATATATTTTTATATTCAAGTATATTAATCTTTAATTTATCTTTTAAAATTTTTTTTAAATATGTGTTTTTAATTTTTTCAGAAATAAATATTATATTATTCAAATCTAAGTCATAATAGTTTATATATTTAAAAATATAATCAATTTGAATTAGACTAAAACCAAAGGCATTTGATCTTAAATTAATTATCTTTTTATTATTTTTTTTTAAATATTCATTTATTTTTTTTATAAAAAAATAGTGTTTTTTTTTATTTTTAAATTTTCTATTTAAATAAAAACTTTTTACTCCATGAAAAAAAACTAATTTATTTAATATAAAGTTTTTAATGATTATAATTAAGTTATGTAAACTCATTAAAATTTATGGTAACTAGTTCTTTTCAATAACTATATAACTCTTAGCAGCTGACAATTCTGACCTTATTAATTTAAACTTACTTTTTTTTACTAGTTGTTCTAAGAAAGCTCTAGTTTCACCTGGGTAAGCTGGGTGGTTTAATTCATCAAACAATAAAATACTACCCCCAACAGTTCTGGGCATTATTAACTTGATTAATTCTTTAGTTGGTGAATATAAATCTAAATCAAAATAAGCAAACGCTACTATATCATGTTGGTTTGTTTTAAGATAACTTTTTGCTTTCTTTACAGCATCACCCTTAACAATATCAAATTTTTTAATATGATCGATCGGAAGTTCGCTATTTTTTAAATTTAAAATTTTTTCTAAATAATCTTCATAATTTTTTGTAACAGAATAACTACCTTTTTTTATTGTTTGATGTCTCCCATCTTTTAGATTTAATGATTCTTTTAAAAAACCTGAAAATGTATCAAAACCTACTATTTTTCTTGTATAATTGTAAGGCTCATAGACGCCTCTTAATAATGTGAAAATTGATAAATTACGTCCCCATCTCGTTCCAAATTCATAAATATTTCCATGAACATTTATTATTTTTTTATACAAATCATTTAAAAAAATGAGATGAGAAAAGTCTTTTTTTGTTAAATATAAAAAAAGGTTTTCTAAAATTTCGTTTTTTGGAATCGGATTTTTTTCATAAAGTGCAGTTAGTTTCTGCAGATATTCAATTTCTCTTTTATTTTTTCTGTTTAATCTTTTCATTAATTTCTAAATTTGAAAATTAATTATAAGACAAAATAAATTTTCTACAATAATTAACTTTGATTTTGTTGAATTAATAAATCTAAAGTCTTCTTCGTTGAATATATTTTACATTTTTTTTTTAAATTGCTTGATAATTTAATTGAATAACCTTTATTTGAAGAATTAATAATTTTATAATTAGGTTTAATTTTTCTAGTCCTAAAAAGAGTTAAAATTATGCTTTTTAACTTCAACGGAAAAATTGTTCCTATATTAAAAATACAATTAATTTTATGAAGTTTAATAAAGCTCGATACTATATCTGCAAAGTTATCAACATGAATAAAGGTGTTAAATTTTAAATTTGGATTTGAAAATATAATTTTTTCACCTAAATCAATCTTTTTTAATACTCTAGAAATATAACTATGGCTATTTTTTCCAACAACTCCAGAGAGTCTAAATATTATTGAAACTATATTAAATTTTTTTGGTAAATTATTTATATAATTTTCCATCATTTTTTTTGACTTACCGTATGCATCTATTGGTTTGCAATTAAAGCTTTCATCAACAAATTTTTTATTTATTTTTCCATAAACAGACATTGTAGATATTAGAATAATTTTTTTACAATTATTTTTTATCGCATTATTTACCAATTTAACAAATCCATGATAATTTGTTTCTATCATTTGTTTTGATGAAATTTTATATGATGGAATAGCTGATGCACAATGTATTAAGACATTGTAACTTTCGTTAATTTTAATTTTTTCATTTAAATCAAGTTTTAATAACTTTAAGTTTTTATGTTTCTTTAATTTTGGAAAACTATTTCTATAAGTAGCTATTACTTTAAAATTTTTTGATAATAATCTTTGGGCTATTGCATTGCCCAAAATAGTTCCAGCACCTGTTATTAATATTTTCAAAAAGATTAATTAATTATATAAATTGCTAATTTAATAGTATAAAAAAACATTAAAATCAAATATGAAAAAAATTCTTATAATAGGTGGTGCTGGATATGTGGGTACTGAACTTTGTAATAAATTAGCTTTAAATAAAAATTATGAAATTACATGTTTGGATACATTTTGGTTTAGAACTAAACTTTCAAAAAAAATTAAAAGAATTAAAAGAGATATACGTAATCTAAAAGAATCAGATTTAAAAAATTTTCATACTGTTATTCATTTGGCATATTTGTCGAATGATCCTTTGTGTGAGTTAAATGGAAGAGACACTTGGGAGAGTGGTCCTTTATCAATATATTATATAATGGAAGCTTGTTTAAAAAATAAAGTTAAAAAGTTTATTTTTGCATCTTCTGGAAGTATTTATGGACTTAAAAAAAATAAAAATGTAACTGAAAATCTCGGCCTAGATCCAATAACTGATTATAACAAATCAAAAATGATTTGTGAGAAGGTAATTGAAACATACAAAAAAAAATTAAAAATTGTCATCCTTAGACCCGCAACAGTTTGTGGTGACTCAGAAAGATTAAGGTTGGATGTTGTATTAAATTTATTTTGCTACCAAGCTTTTTTTAAAAAAGAGATAAATATTTTGGGAGGGAAACAAATAAGACCACTACTACACATTAAAGACATGATAGGTTCATATGAATTTTTCATAAAAAAAAATATTACCGGCACATACAACGTAGGATTTGAAAATTTAAGTGTTGAAAAAATTGCTAACAGTGTGAAAAAAATTATACCCACAAAAGTTAAAATAAAAAAAAGTAATGATCCAAGAAGTTATAGAATGAATTCTGATAAATTAATTCGTGTAGGATTTAAGCAAAAATATCATCATATCAATGCAATAATTGATCTAAAAAAAAAATTTCAATCAGGTTTTAAACCGTCAAAAGAAAATTGGAATTTAAATTGGCTTATTGAAGAAAAGGTTATTAAAAAAAGTGATTAAATATGGAAAATTAAAAAGCATTTCCAATATTGTAAGATACAATATCATAGAACAAACTTACCTGAAGAAATCTGGTCATCTTGGAGGTTCACTATCTTGTGCTGATATACTTATAAATATTTTCAATAATTATATTTTTAATAATAAAAATAATAAATTTATTTTAAGCAAAGGACATTGTGCCCTTTCACTTTATAGCGTTTTACTGCAAGCAAATAAACTCAAGAGAAAAGACTATGATAGCTTTGCAAATCAAGGAACTTTATTTGGGGAACACCCATCTCCAAAAATTAATAACAAATATATTAATTTTTCTACAGGCTCATTGGGACATGGGCTAAGTTTTGGCTCTGGTATGGCTTTTTCTAAAGCACTTAAAAAAAAACCAGGTTTGATTTTTGTTTTAATGAGTGATGGAGAAATGAATAGCGGAACAATTTGGGAATCTGCAATGTTATCTAGTAAACTTAAATTGGATAACTTAGTTGCCATAGTTGACTATAATAAATTTCAAGCTACTGGTAGATCAAATGAAATTTTGAATATTAAACCTCTTAATAAAAAATGGAAATCTTTTGGGTGGGAAGTATTAGAATGTGATGGTAATAATCATTCGTCTATAAGTTTAAATCTTAAAAAACTATTAAAGAATAAAAATAAACCAAAAATATTAATTTGCCATACTATAAAGGGCAAAGGAGTAAATTTTATGGAAAATGATAATAATTGGCATTATAGGTCGCCTACTAGAGATGAGTTAGCACAATCAAAGATTCAACTTGGTATTAAATGAGAAATCATTTTTCTGAAAGTTTACATAAAAAAATAAGAAAAAATAAGAAAATCATTCTGTTATCAGCTGATATAGGAAATAGATTATTTGACAAAATTAAGAAAGACTTTCCAAAAAATTTTTTAAATTGTGGCATAGCTGAACCAAATATGATTACTTTTGCTACGGGTATGGCGAAAGAAGGATTTTTGCCAATTTGTTATACGATTACAAATTTTTTAATTTATAAATCAATCGAGCAAATTAGAAATGATGCAATTTATAATAAAAATAAAATTATTTTAGTTGGGACTGGTTCTGGGATGTCCTACAGTCATCTTGGACCAACACATCATTCTTTAGAAGATATAGGTTTGCTTAATAATTTACCAAACATAAAAATTTTATCATCTTCAGACAATAATGATTTAGATTTACACTTAACTCATTCATTAAGTCCTCTAAATAAATCAACTACATATATTAGAATTGGTAAAAAAAATGAACCATTAATAAATAAATTAAAACCAAAAATAAATAAAATCAATTATCTTTCCTTAAACAAATCTAAAATAGCATTAATTTTTACTGGACCACTCTCAGAACATGTTATTGAAGCACAAACAAAACTAAAAGGGAAAGGTATAAAAATTGATATTATTAACTTACATCAAATTAAGCCTATGACAACTTCAATGTTAAAAACTTTAAGTAAATATAAATTTATATACACACTAGAGGAGCATTTCCCGAACACAGGTATAATGGGAATTTTAAGCTCATATCTAAGTGATAAAAAAATTGTCATCAAATCAATTAACGATGTAAATCATTTTGTTTCCCAGCTTGGTAATAGAGATTATGTAAGAAAAAAATTTGGTATTTCAAGCAAAAGAATATTTAAAATTATAAATGATGACAAAAATAAAAATTGGGATTGATTTAGATAATACCATAATTAATTACAATGAATCTTTTAAAAAATATCTAAAAGATCAAAAAATTTATTTAAAAAAAATAAATAAAGAAAAAATTAAATTTATATCAAACAATCATTCAAAAATTAAAAATTGGACTGAAGTGCAAGAAGAAATTTATGGTAATTATATAAAGTTTGCAAAACTTTTTATACACTTTAAAGAGTTTGAAAAATTTGCAATAAGAAAAAAAATTAAACTTTTTATAATTAGTCATAAGACAAAACATAGCCAATTTTCAAAGAGATATAATTTACATAGACAATCAAATAGATGGTTAAAAAAAAATATTAATAAAAAAAAATATAAAATTTTTTATACAAATACAATCAATGAAAAAATAAAAAAAATAATACAAATTAAACCTGATTATTTTGTTGATGATTTAATCGAGGTTTTTAAAAATAAGAATTTTCCAAAAAATGTTAAAAAAATTTATTTTTCACAAAAGAAAAACACAAGAACTT
>TARA_B110000027_G_scaffold11475_1_pt1 | contig 16064 bp, 14 predicted proteins | sample TARA_B110000027 | Tara Oceans TARA_B110000027 (sample SAMEA4397101) | marine metagenome | biome: Polar Biome; feature: [SRF] surface water layer (ENVO:00010504); material: water (ENVO:00002006), including particulate matter (ENVO:01000060) such as... | depth 5 m
AAAAAAAGAACTTGAAAACCTTATATAATTTAGGCGCGACCGTCAAAGAATTACGAAGAATATTTTATTACCAGGGCATTTTAATGACTGTGATTGGCGGTGGAATCGGACTTGTCATTGGGATGATTATTATAGGACTACAGCAACACTTTTCGCTGGTGATGATTACGCCATCGCTTCCATACCCCGTGGATTTAGAATTGATTAACGCCGGAATCGTACTTGCCACTATTTTAGTATTGGGTGTACTAGCATCTCGTATTGCATCGCAACGCATTGCTAAAACGCAGCTAGAGACCTAGACAAATTGGTAGTCTCCAAAGACAGCTTCTACTTCATTAAAGGCCGCAAAAACATCGGCGCTCTGATCGCTAGTTACCATTTTTGTTCGAAAGGGTTTAAAATCAGGAATACCTTTAAAATAGTTGGTATAATGACGTCTGGTTTCTAACACCCCCAAAACTTCACCTTTCCAGTCAATCGCCATTTGCAAATGACGTCGTGCAGCTTCCACACGCTCAAGCATACTTATAGGACCTAAATGTTCACCTGTTTCCATAAAGTGTTTCACTTGCTTAAAAAACCAGGGGTTTCCAATGGTCGCACGGCCTATCATTGCGCCATCCAACCCATACTGATCACGCATTTCAATGGCACGCTCGGGTGTGTTTACATCACCATTTCCAAAAACAGGAATGTGCATACGTGGATTGTTTTTAACCTCCGCAATTGGGCCCCAATCGGCAGCCCCTTTATACATTTGCGCTCGAGTACGTCCATGAATAGAAATAGCCGCACAACCCACGTCTTGCAACCGTTCAGCCACCTCCACAATATGAATAGAATCATGATCCCAACCCAAGCGGGTTTTGACGGTAACGGGTAAATTGGTACGCTTCACCATCTCGGCAGTGAGTTTTTCCATTAAACATACATCTTTCAAAATACCAGCACCAGCGCCTTTACTCACTACTTTTTTAACAGGACATCCAAAATTAATATCAATAATATCCGGATTGGATTTTTCAACAATATCAATAGCCTGTAACATGCTGTCCAAATTAGCGCCAAAAATTTGAATCCCAACAGGACGTTCTTTTTCATAAATATCCAACTTCATGGTGCTTTTCACCGCATCACGAATCAGGCCCTCACTCGAAATAAATTCAGTGTAGACCACATCGGCGCCATGTTCTTTACACAACGCTCGAAAAGGCGGATCACTCACATCTTCCATAGGGGCGAGTAATAAAGGAAATTCAGGAAGCTCTATAGAACCAATTTTAACCATGTCTTATTTATAAAAATTCATTTCATCTAAATAGTCCCAAACGGCTCCGGGCAGCATAGGTCGAATATTTTTACCCGCTTTAATAGACTGACGAATAAAGGTAGAAGACAACTCCATAATGGGTGCGTCTATTTTTGTAATGTTAGCATCTTTTTCAAAGACAATTGTTTTTTTGATTTCAGAGGATTCTCTAGGATACACATAAATGGGATACCCTTTAATAATCACATCTGCGTTTTTCCATTTTGGTAAAGAGTTTAAATTATCTTCTCCCATAATAAGTGCAAAACGGTGTTCGGGATGTTTTTCTTCTAAGTAGGCCAGAGTGTGTACAGTATAATTAGGCTGTGGTAAATCAAACTCAATAGCACTTGGCTTTAGCTTAGGATAGGCTTCAGTTGCTCGATACACCATTTCTAAACGTTGATGATTATCTAGTAAGCTTTGCTTTTTTTTATGAGGGCTTTGTGGCGTGACCACCACCCAAACTTGGTCCAAATCGGAATGCTCCGCCATGTGATTGGCTATGATAAGGTGCCCCACATGTATCGGGTTAAACGTTCCAAAAAAGAGTCCAATAGTCATTGATTCTTAATTTATAAATTTAGCAACTTTAGCATAGGCTTCTTTTTGAGCTATTTCCAAAACATCATTTTCAATGATACAATCAAAAAGTGGGGCAGTAGCAAGTTCTGCCGAAGCTTTTGCAACACGCATATTGATTTTATCTTGGGTTTCTGTTTGTCTTTTTTTGAGACGAATTTTTAATTCATCGATGCTTGGAGGTTTTACAAAAACGGCTAATGTTTGTTCTGGATATTTTCGTTTAATTCGCAAGCCGCCAGAAACATCAATATCAAAAATAACATGTTTTCCTAAGGCCCAAATACGTTCTACTTCTGATTTTAGAGTGCCATAAAAATTATCGCGGTAGACTTCTTCCCACTCTAGAAAATCATCTGCTTTGATGTGTTGCTTAAATGCGTCACTAGACAGAAAGTAATAGTCTTTTTCATTGACTTCAGTGCCTCTTTTTTCACGGGACGTTGCCGACACAGAGAACTCTAAATTTAAGGCGTCTTGCGCTAATAAATGTCTTACAATCGTTGTTTTTCCTGATCCCGACGGTGCCGAGAATACAATCAGTTTTCCTTGTTTTTTAGAGGACATTGAGTAATTGTTCTTTAATTTTTTCTAATTCATCTTTCATTTGCACCACTAGTTTTTGCATGGGCGCAAAGTTTGCTTTAGATCCAATGGTGTTGACCTCGCGACCAATTTCTTGAGAAATAAACCCTAGTTTTTTACCATTAGAATCTTCAGAATTTAAGGTTTTTATAAAGTATTCCAAATGATTTTGAAGTCGGACTTTTTCTTCAGTGATATCAAATTTTTCAATATAATAAACCAGCTCTTGCTCAAAGCGGTTTTCATCATATTTTTCTTTAAGTTCTGAAACCCCTTTATGTAAACGCTCGCGTACATTTGTGATGCGTTCCGGGTCTATCTCAAGGACTTGTTCCAATAAATTAGATATGATGGTAATGCGTTTTGTGAAATCAAGCTCTAATACATTGCCTTCTTCCAATCGGTATGCTCCGATGTTTTCTAAAGCGTTTAAAATTTCATTTTGAATATCAGCCCATTCCGATTCATTAATATCCTCGCGCTCTGTACTAATCGCATCTGGCATTTTGATGGCCATTTGTAGGCGCTGTATTTCACTTCCAGTCGCCAATTCTTCTAATTGTTTCATGTACTTTTTTACAACTGTTGGATTCACATTTGCATGGGTTGCTTCTCCAGCGGCTTCAAAAAACAATGAAAAATCGACCTTACCTCTATTTAATTTTGAAGCTATAAGTTTTCGTAAACCCAACTCTTTTGATCTGTAGATGGACGGCATACGCATGTTGAGGTCCAAGGATTTACTGTTCAACGATTTTATTTCTATTGAAATGGTTTTGTTTGGTAATTGTAACACAGACTTACCATAGCCCGTCATGGAATGTATCATTCTTTGGTATTAAAAACTTTTTCCAAAGATACTGAAAACCAATAAGTATACGCAAGTTGAATTTTAATCACTATCAATTTCAAAAAATGGGTTCAAAAAAATTTGTATATTGCTGTACCTTAACTCATAAACCTACTAATTATGAACGATTTTTCAATGAATTGGCTGGCGATACTCGTCTCAGCACTTATCCCTTTAATTACTGGAGCAATTTGGTACCACCCAAAAGTATTTGGAACGGCTTGGATGCAAGCTACAGGAATTACAGAAGCAAAGATTAAAGCAGTATCTCCAGCAAAAGCCTATATAGTGGCGATTTTGTTGTCGGTAATTCTTTCTTTTTATCTATACATAAACGTTTTGGTTGGCGGTCCAGATGAGATGCGTCACGGACAAGAAGCCTTTATGACGTTCAAACACGGCGCTGCGCATGGTGCCTTTTTAGGGCTATTTGTCGTACTGCCAGCGCTAGCAACGAATGCTATTTTTGAAATGAAATCAGTGAAATATATTGTTATAAATGTGTTGTATTGGATTGTGTCCTTAGCACTTATGGGCGGCGCCCTAAATGGATGGCCAGTGTAAGCCTTAAGTGTTCTATTATTTAAAAGGGGAATGTTGCTTGAACTCTTTAACTTTAATACGTCTGAAAAACGGTTTTATTAGAGCATTTATAAAAGGGGTCTTATGCTTTATATAACAGCTCAACTCCAAAGGATTAGCGCCTATAGTCGTTTTTATTTCAGAGGCTGTACGTCCTAAATTAATAGAAGAAACTCGTTTTTCTATCCCGAGTCTTATATAGTCATTTAAAATACGAGGATATATGGCTAGTGATTTATTCAATGCATAATCCAATCCAATAAAATGAGCATCAAGCGCACTGTTGTTTACAAGCGCAGTCAAAAACCCAACGAGCTTGTGATCTAAAAAATAAGCTTTAACAATAAAATCGTCTTTAAATGTTTGACGTAAATAAATATATGTATTTAGGTTTAATACTTGTGCATTAAAACTCGCATTGGCAATAGTGTTTTGGTATAAGGCTTGCAGCTCATCTTTATATGTTTCAAAGTCATGCTCAGTAAACAAGCGTGTTTCTAAAGCACTACTTTTGGAGTCGGCCTTATTTGCCTTCACTCGATATTTTGATTTTAAGATGTTTTTATAATCTTCAAACGTATTCCACTCCGGCTGTAGCTTAATGATCATGTTGGGTTCAACCTTGATTTCACTATATCCGAAATTTAAAAATTGACGTGTATTTTTTAGGGATTCTGCTTTAAAATCTTTTATAAAAATGGCATGTAAAGGTTTGGTGTTTGCGGCAACAGTATCTAACGCAGTGCCAATTTGGTTCATGATTTCTATTTTAGAAACTTTATTTGAAGTACTGATGCCGTGCTCGCCACTAAGAAATACATTTCCACAGAATAGAATTTTAATATGTTCATTCCAAAAGAATAAACGCAAAAATTTTCTAATAAAAGGGGCGACTTTTATGTTTTTTAAAGTGCCTTCCACACTTAAACTAATGATCTGAACAAGCCCTAGGGCTACCGTATTTTTATGGCTATCAGAAACGGTGATGTACTTGAATTCTATTTGTGGGTTGGAACGTTCAAAAGCATTTAAAAAGGGTTTTGAAAAATACACGTTTTTGTCGGTATTGACGGCTTCAAAAACAACAGGGTCAATTCCGTCAACTGAGGAGCATAAAGTGGTGGTGAACGAACTCATTTTTCTGGGTGTGGATTGGGGGTTTTAGAAACCAAATATACACCTAAAAATATTAAAGAGGCCGCAACAACTTTAATGACGCTAAGGGTGTCACTTCCCATCATAATAGCAAAAATTCCTGCAAAAACAGGCTGTACATATACAAATGTACTGACTGTTGTGGCGCTCAGTTTCCGCAATGCCATAGGGTTCAATAAATAAGTAGCAAAGGTTGCGCAAAGGACTACGAAAAAAATGGAAAACCAAATATAAGGCGTGAAACTACTCCAGTTGACAGCGGTGAGCTCACTAAATCCAAATGGAAGTACAAATAGAGTTCCAAATAAAAACAACCACTTAATAAATGTATAAGGATGGTATTTGTTGGTTAACTTTTTTATGAGAATCAGGTAATAACTGTAAGAGGCTGCATTTAAAAGCACTAACAAATTACCTAATAATACATGATCTCCGGCACGCGTTGAGCGGTTATAAACACTTAAAATTAAAGCACCAGAAAGCCCTGCTAAAATCCCTAAAACCTTAAGTTTAGTGATTTTTTCCCTGAAAATAATAGCAGATAGTACCAACACGATAATTGGCGTGGTGACCATAATCACAGAGCCATTAATTGGCGTGGTGAATTGTAGTCCTTTAAAAAATGCTAACATATTTAGTGCGACGCCAAAGAACGCTGCAACCACAAATTTTGGATAATCTTTCCGATCTATTTTTTCTTTAGGAGTCCAAATACTAAATATCCAAAAAAGAACGGCTGCCAGACTCACTCTAAATAAAATAAACCCATAAGGCTGTATGTACCCGCCATCGATAACGTCGTTTGCGAAGGTAAAAGTGACACCATAAAAAAGTTGCACTAATATAAGCGCAACCAGTGCAGGTCTATTCGTTTTCATTCAAAAGTGCTGTTTTAGCGGAATTAATCACCTTAGAGCTATTGCCAATAAACAATTGGTTACCCAGCACAAGAACAGGGCGTTTCAAGAATGTATAATGTTTTAGAATAAAATTCTTATAATCGTTTTCTTCGAGTGATTTTTCTTTTAAACCGAGTTCTTTGTAAAGTTTAGCCCGCTTACTAAAGAGCGCTTCATAGCTCCCAGACAAGGCACTTAACTGTTCTAATTCCTTAGAATTGATAGGCGTTTTTTTGATGTCTTGTAATTCAAAACTAGGACCTAAAGCTAAGTGATCCAAAATTCGTTTACAGGTATTACACGTGCTCAAAAAATAGAATTTTTTCATGGGATTCTTTTCTTATTTTTACAAAGAAAATCATTTCTTTAATACGAACTAAATAATCTTTCAAAATTATGAACTGGAATTACAATGTAACACTGCAAAACAGAAAGCTGCTCTCGAAATTTCTTGAAAAGTTTTCTTTAGATCAACTCAATAAAATACCAGAAGGCTATCGAAATTCCGTGTTTTGGAATATTGCTCACACCATTGTTACCCAACAATTGTTGGTTTATGGACTATCAAACACCCCATTTTTAATTGCCTCCGAATTGGTAAACACTTACAAAAAAGGGACGAAAACCACTCATGAAGCTACCGAAGAAGAGCTTGTGCTTATCAAATCGCTTTTATTTTCAACTATAGAACAAACCAAAATCGATTATGAAAATGGCGTATTTGAAAATTATACATCTTATACAACCTCTTTAGATGTTACCTTAACGACTATTGAAGAAGCAATGAGTTTTAATGCCTTTCACGAAGGGATTCACCTTGGGTATATTTTAGCCATGAAAAATAGTTTGTAAGCCTGTTTATAAAAGACAAGTATCATAAGTTTTAACACCAAAACAGTTCACGAAAAAACAAGTGTTGTAGGCTGATTAATTTGATTAAGTGTTGGGATTGAGGGCCCTGAGGATAAAATTGACAACTTAAAACAGCTGTTAAACTAGGGTTTTATGCAATGAATTATACATTTCATTAAATAATTCCCATTAAAATATCAAATTACGAATTTAAATCTTAATTTTAGTACTGTAATTATCAAATACAAAAAAATAGACCATTATTTTTAAAGATATTATATATTTGTACCGTATAAATTTTAAAACATAATATCCCAAATAATTTAATATGGAAGAGAAAATTAAAGGTTTTTTAGATTTAGTTAAAGAACGAAATGGCCACGAAGCTGAATTTATTCAAGCGGTTGAAGAGGTTGCAGAAACGGTAATCCCCTACATTGTTAAACACGATATTTATCACGGAAAAAATATTCTATTGAGAATGGTTGAGCCCGAACGCGCCATTACTTTTAGAGTGAATTGGGTGGATGATAAAGGCGAAATTCAGGTAAACCGAGGATATAGAGTACAAATGAATTCGGCTATAGGCCCCTATAAAGGAGGGCTTCGATTTCATCCGACTGTAACGATGAGTATTTTAAAATTTCTAGCGTTTGAACAAGTCTTTAAAAACAGTTTAACCACGCTCCCAATGGGTGGTGGAAAAGGCGGTAGCGATTTTGATCCAAAAGGAAAAAGTGACAATGAAATCATGCGATTTTGCCATGCGTTTATGAGTGAATTATTTCGCCATATTGGTTCCAATACCGATATCCCAGCAGGCGATATAGGCGTTGGTGGTCGTGAAATTGGCTTCCTTTTTGGGATGTATAAAAAACTTAGAAATGAATTCACAGGAGTTCTGACTGGTAAAGGGATGACATGGGGAGGTTCGCTTATCCGTCCTGAAGCAACAGGCTATGGGACTGTATATTTTGCTGATAAAATGTTGCAAACCAAAGACGATAGCTTTGAAGGAAAAACAGTCGTGATATCGGGTTCTGGTAATGTGGCGCAATATGCTGCAGAAAAAACAATTCAACTAGGAGGAAAGGTTGTTACTTTATCAGATTCATCAGGTTATATAGTGGATCATGAAGGCATTGATGCAGAAAAATTAGCCCACGTTATGACGCTTAAAAACGTAAAAAGAGCTCGAATTAGTGAATATATTAAAACCTATCCAAATGCGACGTTTGTAGCTAACAAAACTCCGTGGGAAGTTAAATGTGATATTGCATTGCCATGCGCGACTCAAAACGAGCTAAATGAAAATGATGCTGAAATATTATTGAAAAACGGCTGTATTTGTGTTAGTGAAGGTGCTAATATGCCTTCTACAAAGGAAGCAATCACAAAGTTTCATGACGCAAAAATTCTATTTGCACCAGGGAAAGCATCAAATGCAGGTGGAGTTGCAACTTCTGGTTTGGAAATGACTCAAAACTCTCTGCGTTACAACTGGACAAGAGCCGAGGTAGATGAAAAATTAAAAGATATCATGTCTAATATTCACGATGCGTGTATCGAATACGGAAAAGATGAAAAAACGGGATATATTGATTATGTAAAAGGCGCCAATATTGCAGGCTTTGTAAAAGTTGCCGATGCGATGTTAGCCCAAGGCGTTGTGTAATATCTACCAAACCTATGCTTAAAAAGCTTTCATTAATTTGAAAGCTTTTTTTGTTTATGTATAATAATGCGTCATTTTCTCGTTTGTAATAAATATATTTGACCTTAATTTATAATTCTTGAAAAGATACTTTTGTACGCTTATTTTTCTTTTTGTTTTAACACCATGGTCTTGGAGTCAAAACAGCGGTACTTCATGGGTTGGTCATTTTTCATATTTAAACATTAAAGAGGTTGTCTCTGGAGATGCTAAGTTTTATGCCGCTTCTGAAACAGCGATCTTCTCTTACGACCCACTTAGCAGAGAGTTAAATACCATTACAACGGTCAATGGATTGTCGGGAGAGTTGATTTCAACAATACACTACAGCAGTCAATATGAAATAGTATTAATTGGTTATGAAAATGGATTAATTGAAATTTACAATGAAAACAATCAAGAACTTCTCAAGGTTGTTGACATCATTAATAACACAACAGTACCAACGTCAGAAAAAAGAATTAACCATTTTAACGAACTTGATGAGGGTGTATATGTTGCTACTGATTACGGAATCTCAGTTTATAACTTAGAAGACTTAGAGTTTGGAGACACCTATTACATTGGGGCAAATGGGAGTCAAATAAATGTTAATCAAACAACGATTTTTAATAATGAAATATATGCAGCTTGTGGCTCTAATAATGGCGTAAAAAAAGCAAACTTATCTAGCTCTAGTTTAATTGACTTTCAATCTTGGACCACGCTAAATAATGGGAACTTTAATAAAATCACAGCCTTTCAATCCAAACTCTATACAATTAACACAAGCAATAAAATTTTTGAAATTAATGGCAGCTCAGTTATTCCCTTATTTGTTTATCCACAAATTGTAAACGAACTCAAAGTGTCTGAGAATACCATGCTGGTTACAACATCTTCTCAAGTATATCAATATTCAGCAGGATTTAACCTAATGAATAGTTACACTACTAATCTTGAATTTGAAACTAACTATACGAGCGCTCTTACAATTAATAGTATAATTTATATTGGAACTACGGATTATGGAATACTAAAATCAAATGCGATATCAGTTTCTGAATACGAAGAGATTCATCCTGAAGGGCCACTTTTAAATAGTGTATTTTCTTTAGAATTTGGACACAATAATTTATGGGTCACTTTTGGGGCTTACTCAATAACCTTTAATCCATATCCATTAAATAAAAGAGGAATTAGTCGTTTACGGAACACCGAATGGAACAATATAAGATATGATAGTATTCTAAACACAATTCAATCAAATGTGTATGAGTTAAACAAAATTTCTATAAACCCCTTGGATCCTAGCCAGGTATTTATAAGCTCTTTTCATAGTGGTTTATTGAACATTAAAACGGGAGAATCTATAGCGCTTTTAGACCAATCCAACAGTGGACTTGAGTCTATACCATCTGGCCAAACGGTTCGTATTTCTGGAACTGCTTTTGATGATGATGCTAATTTATGGGTGCTAAACTCTATAATTCAAAAGCCGCTTAAAAAGTTTAACCCTACAACCAATCAATGGACCTCCTATGATTTTTCGTCCATAATAACAAATCCGCTTACAGATGAAAATGGCTTCAGTGAAATTGTCATTGGACCGGACGGTACCAAATGGATAGGAGGCTTGAAAAAAGGTGTAATTGGGTTCAACGAAACGGGAATGTTATTAAAAAACATAGATGATGAAGACGTAGCAAACCTTCCCACAACTGCGGTAAAAGCGTTAGCAATGGACAACAATAACGTGCTTTGGATAGGGACTTACAGAGGTCTTAGAGTGTTATATAACACTTCCAATTTTTTTAAAGAAGGTGCAGTTGTAAGAACAGAACCTATTATTATCCTTGAGGATGGCCTAGCGCAAGAACTATTGGCGCAACAATTTATCTCTGATATTATTGTTGATGGCGCCAACAACAAATGGATTTCTACTGCAGATGCAGGTGTTTTCTATGTGTCTTCTGATGGTCAAAAAACCATCCATCATTTTACAAAAGACAACTCTCCGCTTCCTTCAAATGGGATTAGTGACATGGCATTAGATTCCGAAAATGGAATTGTGTATTTTGGAACAAATCGAGGGTTGGTTTCTTTTAAAACAGGGGGATCTAGTACTACAGAATCTCTAGATGACGTTTATGCCTACCCTAACCCCGTTAGGCCCGGATTTAATATGGCAGAGGATAAAATTAAAATCAAAAATATCAGTCAAAATGTCAACATTAAAATAACAGATATTGAAGGAAATTTAGTGGCAGAAGCACAATCCAATGTTAATTTACGCTATAAAAATTATAACTTAGAAATTGACGGTGGAACCGCCTATTGGAATGGTAAAAACTTAGCGAATAATACGGTCGCATCTGGAGTATACCTAGTGCTACTTTCTGATTTTGATACATTTGAAACGAAAGTTTCAAAAATAATGATCGTACGGTAATGGTTATTTCTACTAAAGCGATAGTAATCTCAAAAATCAAGTATAACGACAACGACCTTATTGTTAAATGTTATACAGCCGCTCTTGGCGTAAAAAGTTACCTCATAAAAAATGCACTTAAATCAAAAAAAGGAAAACTAAAACCAGCCTATTTTCAATTACTTACTTTGCTGGAAATAGAAGCAGAACACAAAGACAATCGGAGTTTACATTTTTTCAAAGAAGTCCGATTACATAAACCCTATGAGTCCTTGCACACCAATGTTTTTAAATCTACTGTTCTATTATTTTTATCAGAAATTTTGTCAATGATTTTAAATGAAGAAGAAGCGAACTTGCCGCTTTTCAAATATCTTGAGACCACCCTATTGTGGTTTGATGCCGTCGAAAAAACAGGAACATTTCATCAACAATTTTTAATGGGTCTGACAAAATTTCTAGGAATTAACCCAGATGTCACCAACAACTCTTTGGCCTATTTTAATCTTGAAAATGGAAATTTTCAACACCATAACGGTGCGCATTGTGTTACGGGATCAAAATTAGAGTTGTTAAAACCATTCTTGGGCACAAAATTTGATACAACACTTACACAGGAGTTAAATTCCACACAAAAGCACGAATTGCTTAATATGATTTTAGACTATTTTAAATTACATTTACACGCCTTTAAACACCCTAAATCGCTAACCGTTTTAAATCAAGTTTACAGTTAAGATGAGTCGTTTTATTCTTTGTATTTCATGTTTTTTAATAGTGAGCACTCATGCCCAGCAAATTGTGGTGGTTGATGAGTTAGAAAACACTCCCATTCCAGCTGCTGCCGTTTTTAACGACCTTAAAACCAAAACAGAAATTACTGATATTAACGGGTTTGTCACTATTGATAAATTCATAGGTTCTGAAAAAATTTATGTCCAACATATTTCTTATCATAAGATATCGGTTCTTAAATCCTCAATCCAAGACACTATTTTTTTGACGCCTAAAGCGACAAGCTTAAACGAAGTTGTGGTTTCTGCTTCTAAGTTTCAACAAAGCAAAAAAGAAGTTCCTCAAACGATTATTAGTATTGACTCCAAAGCTATTCAATTCTCTAATCCGCAAACAAGCGCAGACTTGCTAAGCAATAGTGGACGAGTTTTTGTACAAAAAAGTCAGTTAGGCGGCGGAAGCCCACTTATTCGAGGGTTTTCTACAAATCGATTATTAATTACAGTCGATGGCGTGCGCCTAAATAATGCCATATTTAGAGGCGGTAATGTTCAAAATGTACTGTCAATAAATCCATTTAATGTTGAGAATACAGAAATTATTCTAGGATCAGGATCTGTTATTTATGGAAGTGATGCCATAGGAGGTGTGATGAATTTTTATACTACAACCCCAAAACTCTCCGAATCTAAAACGCCAAATCTATCAGCCAGAAGTACAGTTCGATACGCCTCTGCCAATACTGAAAAAACAGCACATCTTGATTTCAATGTTGGATTTCAAAAATGGGGATTCCACACAAGCGCTAGTGTGTCTGATTTTGGAGATTTAAAAATGGGTATACATGGACCAGATGACTACTTAAGTTTGTTTTACAGCCAGCAAACAAATGCAGGAGATGTGATGGTGTCAAACCCTACGCCACGGGTTCAAAAATTTACTAATTTCCGACAAATACATCTTGCTCAGAAAGTATTATTTAAGGCCAGTGATGATTTAAAATTTGATCTAGGAATTCAGTATTCAACAACCTCAGATTATCCAAGATATGATCGTTTAGCAACGTATGATTCTGAAGGTCTTTTACGTTATGCAGAATGGAATTATGGCCCACAAGATTGGCTGCTATCCAATATACAAATGACGAAATTAAGTAGCCGTTCAAACCTCTACGACAAAATTAAAATATCTGTAGCATACCAGAACTTTAAAGAAAGTCGAATCAATAGAAGATTTAATGCAAACACCCGTAAAATTAGAGAAGAAAACGTAGATGCACTCTCTATGAATTTTGATTTTTATAAAACACTTTCAATCACTTCTAATATTTCTTATGGTACAGAATATATTTACAATCGGGTAGGCTCAAGTGGGTATTCTGAACACATTAACACTAATGCTACTGAAAGAATCGATTCTCGCTATCCTGATGGCTCAAAGTGGCAAACCTTAGCGGCTTATTTAAGCCACAAATACAAGCCTAACACAAAACTTACAATACAATCTGGAATACGTTATAATTACGTAACTATTAACGCAGATTTATCAGCAAATAATGCGTTTTTCAATCTTCCATTTAAAATGGCAAATCTAAACACCAGTGCGCTTACTGGTACTTTTGGACTTAGCTGGAATCCGAATCCTGTTTTTTTATGGAAATTCAATGCCACGACCGCCTTTCGTGCACCAAACATTGATGATATTGGCAAAATATTTGAATCTGAACCAGGCTTGGTTGTGGTTCCAAACAGCAATCTTAAACCTGAATATGCGTATGGGGGAGAACTCGGTCTGACCGTTAATTTGAATGAATCTGTGATTTTTGATGCCTCCACCTATTACACTTACTTAGACAATGCGCTAGTTCGAAAAAACTTTACAGTCCATGGCGAATCTGTAATGGAATATGATGGCGAATTAAGTGATATTCAAGCGATTCAAAACGCTTCTAGGTCTTGGATTTATGGATTTGAAGCGGGTTTAAAAGTTCGATTCTCAAAGGCCTTAAAACTTACGTCACAATATAGTTATGTTCAAGGAGTACAAGAAGAGACTTTAGGCGTTGAATTGCCCGTTAGGCATGTAGCTCCAGTTTTTGGAAATACACATATTATTTGGAACCATAACAAGTTACAGATAGATGGATTTATAAACTATAATGGCGCACTTCGTCACTCTGAGATCTCTGCGGAATTAGCAGACACCTTATTTGCTTTAGATGCGCAAGGAAACCCATATGTACCATCATGGTATACCCTAAATCTTAGAACACAATTTAATTTTAATAAAGCAATTTCATTTGTTGGCACTATCGAAAACATTACCAACCAACGCTATCGACCCTTTTCGTCAGGAATATCTGCACCTGGAACCAATCTGATTTTGGCGCTTACTTATAAATTATAAGGATGTACCAAACTCATAAATCATACACGTTAGAGGAAGCTCTCTCTAAACTTCAAAAGTATTGTGCCTACCAAGATCGCTGCCACAATGAAGTGGAACAAAAACTCAAACAGATGCGAATGATTCCCGAAGCCATTGATCATATCATGGTAGCGCTAATTAGCGACAATCATCTTAATGAAGAACGTTTTGCTAAGGCTTTTGTAAGAGGAAAATTTAGGATTAAAAAATGGGGCAAAGTAAGGTTGACTTTAGAACTTAAACAACGTCAACTGTCTAAATACATCATTAAAATAGCCCTTCAAGAAATTGACCCTAATGATTACCTTCAAACCTTTCATACTTTAGCAGAAAAAAAAGCGGCAACACTGACCGAAACGGATCCGTGGAAAAAAAAGAAAAAACTCGCCGACTATCTTCTGCGTAGAGGCTGGGAATCTCATTTGGTTTACGACAAGGTCAATACACTCATCAACTAGCTTTAGAACGCATAATTGATCCCTACCAATACATTTCCTTTTGGCATAGGCACAAACCCTGTTTCCACATATTCTGTGTTGAAAATATTATTTCCAATAATAGAAAATTCAAAATCAAAAAGACTTAAAGTCGCTTGTACGTCTACCACACTATAGCTGCTTCCTGAAGCCCGTTCGGCAAATTTATAGACGATACTTTGTGATATGTTTTTCAAAAATTGCGAACGAATCGTCGCCGTAAAATGATGTGTCAATGCGTTGAGCACATATTTAGAATAGGTAGTTTTTATGTCGTTTAAATTTTCATCTAAATACGTATACCCTAAACTAATATTTTGAGTGTATAGTCCCGATTTAAAACTAGAAGATAGATTAAACTCTAGCCCTGTTGAGGTTAAACTCTTCAGGTTTGTAGCTTCCCATTTGTCGGCTTCATTTTCTTTGGTATAATCAATTAAATTGTCAGATGACCGATTAAAAACGGCGACATAGGCATTAAAGTTTTCCCCAAAATATTTTAATCCAAGTTCTTCAGAAAGTGCTTTCTCGGGTTCTAAATTTGCATTCCCTAAATCCGTTCTCCCTACATAATATAAATCGGTATAGGTTGGCACTCTATAGGTATAACCCACATTAGCGTAGGCTTTAAATTCATCATTAATAGCATAACCTATATCAACGCCTGGAAAAGCATGAAATTTAAAGTCTGAGAAATAATTCACCGATATTCCTGGGGTGATATCTAAGGTATTATCCGCTAAAGAAAAGCGATGCTCAACAAATAGATTTGCCATTGTTCGGTCGCGCTCTCCTAAATTGGTACTGGTCATAAATACTTTTGCAGCATCGATTCCAAAACCTGTAATTCCAGCGTTTGAGGTATAAGAAGCATTGACTTGCATTCCTACTTTGTTGGAGAGGTGTAAGTTTCTGTAAACCGATGGGTTTTCACGAACATATAAGTACATGTCTTGATTTCGTTTCCAATACACTCGTGGGGTTATTTTAAGAGTTTCAGTTTCAAATTTTGTTGAAGCACCCACAAGACTACTTTGTGTTTCTTCATATTGATCGTTCCCACTTTCAACAGCGTAAAATTGATTCGCACCAAATTTACGTTCAGAAAAAGTACCAATGATTTCTACAGGGTTTTTAGCCGTATTAAACCGTCCTTTTACAAAATAATTTTGATTTTCAAAATCGGTATTATAACGATAACCATCGGAAGTATTTACAGAAGCATGTCCTATAAGTGTTGAGCTCTTTAATTGTGTTCCTAAAGTTCCCGAGGCTTGTTGCTGATTATAAGACCCTAGTTTATAGCTCACTGAATTTACAGCATCAATTTTTGATTTTGTTACAATATTAATGGCTCCTGTAAACGCATTTTGTCCAAAAACGCGGGCAGCTGGGCCTTTGATAATTTCAACGCGTTCGATGACCTCTAAAGGTAGTGCCATGTTTAATGTATGGTGACCCGTCTGAGGATCTTCAACTTTAATC
>TARA_B110000027_G_scaffold6799_1_pt1 | contig 15938 bp, 12 predicted proteins | sample TARA_B110000027 | Tara Oceans TARA_B110000027 (sample SAMEA4397101) | marine metagenome | biome: Polar Biome; feature: [SRF] surface water layer (ENVO:00010504); material: water (ENVO:00002006), including particulate matter (ENVO:01000060) such as... | depth 5 m
ACTTGGAGTCCAGCATTGGACAACACAACAACGACCACTTATACGTTTACACCTACTGCAGGACTCTGTGCCAATCCAGCAACGCTTACCATTACGGTGATTCCAATAACAGATCCCACCTTTACGACTGTCGATGCTATTTGTAACGGCGACTTTTTAGCAGCTCTACCAACCACTTCTAACAATGGAGTATCAGGAACTTGGAGTCCAGCATTGGACAATACAACAACGACGACTTATACGTTTACACCCAATGCAGACGAATGTGCAGACCCAACCACAATGACGGTGGTGGTCGTCCCTGTGAACGTTTTAACGATTAGTGCTATTAACTTATCAGATGAATTTGATACAAATCAAGTCATTTCAGTCACAGTATCTGGCGGAAGTGGTTCTTATGAATATCAGCTAGATAACGGACTTTGGCAGTTCAGCTCTGTTTTCGAATATGTGACTGGATGTGATGAACATACAGTCGTGGTAAGGGACGCTATAGATACGTGTAACACAGAGTCAGAAACAACGGTTTCGATTATGGAATATCCAAAATTCTTTACACCAAATGGCGATGGCTTTAATGATACTTGGAACATCAAATGTTTAAAGAATAATCCTTTAGCTAGGATCCGTATTTTCGATCGTTATGGTAAATTATTATTGGATTTTAGGCCAAGTCAAAATGCATGGAATGGGACCTTTAATGGACAGCGATTACCGGCAACCGATTATTGGTTCGTTGCGAACTATCTAAACATTAACGGCGTAGAAGCTCAATTTAGATCTCATTTCTCATTACGTTATTAAATTTAGCTTAAAAGATAATTCATAATTTTATTTAAAAAACTTGTGTTTGTAGCAATCTCAGATTTAGTAACACAGTCTATTAGTTCTCAGGAAGTACTTTTGCCCATCCGGGAGCTACGCCGGTATATGCAGGAGACGAAGATCTTACGAGTTCCATTGTAGTGAGTGGAAATGTTGATTCTAATACGGTCGGCAGTTATACCCTGACATATAACGTTATTGATACTAGTGGTAATACTGCAGTGGCTATAACTCGAACAGCGAATGTAGTAGATACATTAGGAATTGATTCTGTTGAAGATAATTATTTGAAAATACACCCAATTCCAACGCTTAATTTTCTTAGGGTTAAACAAAATACAATTATAAAAAATGTTCAATTATATAATATTATAGGACAAATAATTTATAAGACTATCACAAATAATAAAGAAATAAGAATTAATACAAGTGAATTAAAAAGTGGAGTATATTTAGTGAGGATAAGTGGGGGTAAATAAATAATTAAAATAATTAAACAATAAATAATTAATCTCTTAATCCATATAAATATTGGCCTGATGTAGGTTGTATGAAATTAAGTAACATATTTATGGACGTTGATTTGCCGACCCCATTAGCAACAAGGTCTGTCTTATAGGATTGGTCAATCTGAAAAATGTGACTGCGAACATGATATTGAATTGATCGATAGAGTTTATATGGTTAGATAATTAACTAATCTTACCTAACCTCTATCGTTCAAATCTAAAGCATCAGAAGTCTCTTAAAACCCTCACTAAAGTTTGAACTTTCATAGGTTTGGGTCACGAATAAATAGTACAATAAGAAAAAACGCCAAGCTTGCTTGAGCGTTTTTTTGTTGGTACTATTTTCAAAGCGGAGTTGCAGGATCAGCGCAGCTAATCCTAAATAGTATTGAATGTTTTGATTTTCAAAGCGGAGTTTTGTGGGTATTATTAAATAATTCTACCTTCATTAGCGCCTTATAAGTTTAACTATTTTCGAACTTTAATTTTCCGTATTTTTGTTTTAAACCAATTATAATTTTCATTTGATGATTTTATTTTCTCAAGCAGCCTTAATTATAGTCATTTTTGTCACTCTGTTATGGATCTGGAGTGTATTTATTAAAAATGTTAGTATCATAGATATTTTTTGGGGTTTAGGTTTTGTGATTGTCAATATGTTTTATGCGTGTATGTCTGGAGATTTAACAGCAAGAAAACTATTAGTTTTAATACTAGTAAGCATTTGGGGGCTTAGACTCGCAATTTATTTAGCGATAAGAAATACTGGCAAAGGAGAGGACTTTAGATATCAGGAGTTCAGAAAAAACTATGGACCTAAACGTTATTGGTGGTTTAGTTTCTTCCAAACATTTTTATTGCAAGGCGTTTTGATTATGGTCATATCACTTCCGCTTTTGGGAATCAATACGAGCAGCAGTTCTGGCGCTTTAAATGGGCTGGATTATTTAGGAATTTTGGTGTGGTTAATTGGTTTTATTTTTGAAGCAGGTGGGGATTACCAGTTGATGCGCTTTAAGCAAAACCCAAAAAATAAAGGAAAGATACTAGATGTCGGTTTTTGGAAATTCAGCCGCCATCCAAATTATTTTGGAGACTCAGCGGTTTGGTGGAGCTATGCTATTTTTAGTATTGCTTCCGGGTGTTATTGGCAAATAATAGGTTCCATTATAATGACTTTATTAATCCTTAAAGTATCGGGGGTGAGTTTGCTTGAGAAATCGTTAAAAGACACCAAACCTCTTTATAGAGATTACATTAAAAAAACCAGCTCTTTTTTACCTTGGTTTCCTAAAAAATAAATAATTATGGATATAAGTGCAAAAAGTATTCTGTTTTTTCTCTTTATGGCCTGGGGCTTTCCACTAGGATATTACAGAAGTAAATTTCGAAAAATTATCTATGACACCGATAGTTGGACTATAAATATTAAACCTCTTTTTTGGAAAGAATTAAAAGGACTCTTTGGAACTATTTACCCTGAGAATCTCAAGTATAAAAAATTTAGAAAGTTCTATTTATTTTATCTTTGTATTTATTTATTATTGTTACTATCTTACCTTTCTGTTTGATTTCAATACTAATAATCAAATCAAAAATGTAGCAGGTCCAATGGTTCTTCAGGATGTGGTGACTAACTCTTATCTTTTAACCTTATTTCAGGTCAGCAGACTCAAATAGGTCAGCTAGCTTTACAATTGGTGTGCGGTAGTTGGGATTCATAACGAAGCTTCCCTTACTGACGTTAGTTTGAGAAAAGAAATCGCTACAGCTGGCTGGCACGTACCTATTGATGTCGAATGGACGACTTTAGAAAACTATTTCATTACTAACAATCATAACTATGACGACTCCAACACTGGAAATAAATTAGCTAAAGCGATGTCTTTTACTACAGAACTAGACACTAATTCAACTTCAGAAACCTAGGGGACAATCAAAGCACTAATAAGAATAGTAAAATTTTCACTATTAGTGGCTAAGGAGTACGTTTTGTAAGGGATTAAATCTGACCTATTAGTTTTTCAATAGCTTCCCGGTGTATGTATCTGTGCCAATTCTGAGTTGCACAAAATACATTCCTGGTGAGAGAAAGCCAACATATGTTTGTGGCTCATCTTCAGCACTCAGAACAAGCTTCCCATGAATGTCGTATAGGCTTAACGTTCCTAACAATTCAGTACCAATAGTTATGAATTCATCGACAGGATTTTGTAAATGAAGTTTTAAAATTACTCGTTTTTGAGTAGTGCTTAAGGTACTTTCTCTTTGGTAACAATTCTCATAATTTATAGCGCCTTGATGAATATCACGTATATATTCAATGATGTATTCTGCGGTTGTTTTTTCATAAGTGAAGGAAGGCTCTGGAAAATAGTCTTCATATACATTTGAAATATAGTCGTTCAGACTAAAATCAACAACATCAGTATCTTCTAAAGTAATACCATCCTTGCTAAACTGTAAAATTTGGTTTTGATCTTTCCTGATTTCTAGAGTAGTTGAATAGGAGAAAGAAGATTGGTAAGTGGTTAAAAACGTTCTTAACTCAGTAACCGACATCTCAAAAGTATCCAAACCATTGCCAAAAGGATCAATAGAGTAAACGTCAAACGGTGTGATTTCTCCTTCGTCTAAATTCGTTCTAATACCTCCCATGTTTTGAATCACAAAATCAGATCCTGTTATGCTCTGTAGTGCATCCGTGTATAGACAACCTGTTTCGTTTCCGGAATGCTCAATTTCAGATTGACCAATAACTTCATAAAATTCAGGCTGATTATTGTAGTCATCAACTTTTGATTGCATGGTTTGGTCAAAATCCATTGCGGTATCAAATAAATCGATAAGCTCAAAATTAAAATCAGTTATGGTATTGTTGGTTACAGTAAGAGTTGTTTTTGATACTTTTTCTAGATACTTTCCAGACATCAGCATGTATCCATTTTCATAAGAATACCCGTATTCTCCATTGGTATGCCCTCCGATAACCAAATCCACAAAAGAATAAGTTTCTAAGATTTCACGATCCTTGTAAGAGCCATAGTGGGTCAGAGCCACCAAAAGGTCTGCACCAGTATCCGTTTTGAGATTTTCATAATTTTGGAAACTGTCGAGTCCTTCAGTAAATGATAGCCCTTCAATTTTTTTTGGATGTGTTAAGGGATGTAAGCCAGGACTTCCAGTCTCTACCACTCCGACAAAAGCAATTGTAAATCCGTCTTTTGTAATGAGTTCATAGCCGTTAACATCAGCTAATGCACCATTAGTATTGTTTACGTTATCACAGATAAAAGGAAATTGTGCTTGTTCAATACGCGCATTCAAAACCTGTTGACCATAATCAAATTCGTGATTTCCAATTACGGAAACATCTAAACCGCAATCATTTAATAAATCGATCATAGGAAATCCTTTGTTTTCGTGATAGTCAACTATAGGATTTCCAGAAAAAAGATCTCCAGCACTAACGAAAAAAACTTTACTATTTTGAGCGCGGTCATTTTCGATCAACGTTTTTAGCCGAGGGAAATTGTTAATTCGTCCATGAGGGTCGTTAATGGCATAGATCACCACGGTTTCTTGCGCACTTAAGGTGAAAAACCCTAAAATTCCAATAAGTAATAAAATAGATCGTTTCATTTCACGAAGATATCATAATAACTTACTAAATAAAAGAATAATACTTAAAGTGATTTCGAAATTAAGGAATTATCACAAATTATAGCATCATAATGTGAACTCAAAATTTAAGTGGATAACGTATTTTTATACTAAATCTCCTCTTTTCAAAAGCTTTATGGCTTCAGATTTGTGAGCCCAAACCTCTGCTCTAAAGTGTTTGTTTTTCACAAATAACTTCACGCCTACAAGGCATGTCATAAGCCTTATGTTGAGATTCACAAGTCTTGTGTAAATTCGTCTTGCAATTTTGTTTTTGTTTATGAAAGCATAAATAGTTTTCAAGACAGTTGTAGTCTTTATAGAGTCCTTTGTGCTGGGTTCAAAATAGAGCGCTCTCAACGTATAAAAAAGGCGATGGTATTTTGAAATCCCTAGAGTGTTTGCCTCTTTTTGTTGTTGTTGTTCTAAAACGAAACTGTCATAGCACACCTTGAGGTCTATAGATTTAAACGCATAGCCAAAATCATTAATTTGATGGTTTAAAATGAGAATGTCTAAGTTGTCTTCAATTCTTGGGACAGAAACGCCGTTAATGTTTTTTTGGTTTGCAAGAATTGTATTTACAGTCAAGAGGTTTTGCTTCTCTTTTCGTAATAATTTTGAGTGAATTTCAACCGCTCCTAAATGCTCAGCATGTATCAATCTAGGCAGGTGTCGGTGTTTTTTATGTTTTCCAAATAGAGTTTGTTCTTGGGAGTTATAATTCACTTCTTTTAATAGGTGTTCTGCTTTGTATAAATGATTTGATTCAACAAGAATATCAATATCGCCAATCAAGCGTTCGCCATAATCGTTGTAATAGCCTGAAGCTAATAATGCACAGCCTTTTAGAAATACATGATGAATTTCGTGTGTATTGAAAAGCAAACTTATAGCCTTAACTTGATTCAGTAAATTTTTATTTCTATTCCGATTTATGGTGGTGAGCTCCTGTAAATAATTATTAAGATCGTCTGGTAATACATCGTCTAGCCCTTTCTGTTTTAAGCGACAGTAAGCACTAGTGAGAATTCCATGCTGACTGCTTGCTTTCATAAACCATTCCCAATCCATTGTTTCGCTACTTAATTGTGCTCGTAATTCAGTTTCGTTAGGCTCAAAACTTAGGATACTTGCGATATTCGCTTTTGTTTTTTTCATCCTTAAGCGTTGAAAAGTTTTGAAAACACTTCGATAGCCTCTTGAGTATTGGAATAGGTCAACTCATAAAAAGATAACTGTTCTATCCACGCCATAAATTCTTTGGCATGTATTTCTTTTGGAGATATCCAAGAATCGGGTACAAAAACTTCCATGGGCGAATTCTCAAGAAGTTCATGAGGCATATAAACTTAACTCTACCCAAAATATTCCAGAAGAAGCTTTTGATGCTATAGTTTTAACAGTTGCTCATAGAGAGTTTATTTCTTTAGACATGAAACCGTTATTAAAAACTAAATCTGTGGTGTATGACGTTAAAGGTGTTTTAGGAATTACAGCAGATGCTAAATTATAAATGATGTTTTCAAATTTAAAAGATAAAACAGTTTTAGTCACAGGTGGTGCAGGGTTTATTGGTTCTAATCTGTGTGAAGCTTTACTTAAATTAGGTGCAAAGGTTCGCTGTTTTGATAATTTTTCTACAGGTTTCATGCATAATATTCAACCGTTTATAAATGCTATTAATTTTCAATTTATTGAGGCTGATATAAGAGATTTAGAAGCCTGTCAGAATGCATGTCATCAAGTGGATTATGTGCTGCATCAAGCTGCGCTTGGGTCTGTACCACGTTCCATCAAAGATCCAATTATGACAAATACCGTCAATATTGATGGGTTTCTAAACATGTTGGTGGCGGCTAGAGATCAAAACGTAAAACGATTTATATATGCAGCCAGTAGTTCTACATATGGAGATTCAGAAAAACTCCCTAAAAAAGAAGATGAAATTGGGTCGCCTTTATCTCCTTATGCAATTACTAAATATGTTAATGAGCTGTATGCCACAATTTTCAAAAACAGTTATGATTTAGACACTATAGGTTTGCGTTATTTTAATGTTTATGGAAGAAAACAAGATCCAAATGGTGCATATGCAGCGGTAATTCCTAAATTTGTAGCTCAGCTCATTAACCACGAGTCACCAACGATAAATGGCGATGGTTCAAATTCTCGTGATTTTACCTATATTGAGAATGTAATAGAAATGAATTTTTTAGCATTAACAACACATAATTCGTTAGCGTTAAATCAAATATATAACACTGCTGTGGGGGATCGAACGACTTTAGTTCAACTTGTACACAGTTTAAAAAAATATTTATCTAAATTTGACCCAGAGATTGCAAATGTTAAAATAGTTCATGGTCCAAACCGGTTAGGAGATATTCCTCACTCACAAGCCTCGATTGACAAAGCAATAAAATTATTAAAATACAAACCAACTCATGACTTTGAAAGCGGCCTAAAAAATGCTGTTGAATGGTATTGGGAACAGTTTGAAAAATTAACCAAAAAATGAGTATAAACACAATTTGTTGTATAGGAGCTGGCTATGTAGGTGGGCCAACAATGTCGGTTATTGCTCAAAAAATCCCTTCAATCAAAGTTATTGTAGTGGATGTGAATCAAGCCCGTATTGACGCTTGGAATTCAGATGATTTAGACAAACTTCCTATTTTTGAACCAGGATTAGATGCAGTTGTTTCTGAAGCTCGTGGTAGAAATTTATTTTTTTCAACGGATGTTGAAGGAGCAATTCATGAAGCTGATATGATTTTCATATCAGTTAATACGCCTACCAAAACCTACGGAGCTGGAAAAGGCATGGCAGCAGATTTACAATATGTAGAGCTTTGTGCACGCCAAATCGCTAAAATAGCAACTTCAGACAAAATAGTTGTTGAAAAATCAACGTTACCTGTAAAAACAGCCGAAGCCATTAAAGATATTTTAGAAAACACGGGAACAGGAGTTAATTTTGAAATATTATCAAACCCTGAGTTTTTAGCCGAAGGTACAGCAGTTCAAGATTTAGAAGCGCCTGACCGTGTATTGATTGGCGGTGATCAAACAGAAAGTGGGCTAAAAGCCATTCAAGCCTTAGTAAATATATATGCCACTTGGGTGCCAAAAAATCAAATTATTACCACTAACTTATGGTCTTCAGAGTTGTCTAAATTAACAGCAAATGCATTTTTAGCACAACGCGTGTCTTCGATTAATGCGTTGACGGAACTTTGTGAATCTACAGGAGCAAATATTGATGATGTTGCAAAAGCAATTGGAACAGATTCACGTATCGGCCCTAAATTTTTAAAAGCTTCAGTAGGCTTTGGAGGTTCTTGTTTTCAAAAAGACATTTTAAATTTAGTATATATATGTAAATCTTTAGGGCTAGAGGAAGCTGCTGATTACTGGGACCAAGTGATTATTATTAACAATCACCAACGAAGCCGTTTTGCAAAACAAATAGTAACCTCTTTATACGGAACAGTGGCGATGAAGAAAATTGGGTTCTTAGGATGGGCTTTTAAAAAAGACACCAATGACACTAGAGAATCTGCAGCGATTTATATAGCTGATAAACTTATAGATGAACACGCCCAAATACAAGTCTATGATCCAAAAGTAACTGCCGTTCAAATGCATTCGGATCTGAACGCGTTAAATAGTAGAACCGAAGCAGAAAACAGTAAGTTTTTGGAGATTCATAACAATCCTTACAAAGCTTTAGAAGGAACACATGCATTGGCAGTGATTACGGAATGGGATGAATTTAAAACCTATGATTGGCAAAAAATTTATGATGGTATGTTAAAGCCGGCATTTATTTTTGATGGTCGTAACATTTTAGATCAAAAAATGCTTGAATCTATAGGGTTTATATATAAAGCAATCGGAAGGTAATGTGATACAACACACAATCTTAGTTACTGGTGCAGCAGGTTTTATAGGTTTTCATCTTTGTGAACACCTTTTAAAACAAGGTCACCGTGTGGTTGGGTTGGATAATATTAATGCATATTATAGTGTTGATCTAAAATATGCCCGACTCAAAGAACTAGGTATTGATAGTTTAGATGCAAAACAGTTTGATTCCGCTATTCCTAGTGCTATTTATGGAGACAAGTTTCATTTTATTCGCCTTAACCTTCAAGATCGAGACGCTTTACCAAAGTTATTTAAAACGTATCAATTTGATAGTGTATGTAATCTAGCAGCCAAGGCGGGTGTTCGCCATTCTATTGAAAATCCAGAAGCCTATATTGATAGTAATATTTCTGGATTCCTAAATGTTTTAGAATGTTGTCGACACCACAAGATTTCTCGTTTAGTATATGCGAGTAGCTCTAGTGTGTATGGAAATAATAAAACGGTTCCTTATGAAGAAACTGCCGTTGTAGATAAGCCAATTAGCTTGTATGCAGCTACTAAAAAATCGAATGAGTTAATGGCGCATTCTTATAGTTACCTTTACAATATTGAAACGATTGGTTTGCGGTTTTTTACGGTTTATGGCCCTTGGGGACGACCGGATATGGCTTTATTTTTATTCACAGATGCCATTTTAAATAACCAACCTATCAAGGTTTTTAATAATGGTAAATTGTCGCGAGACTTCACCTATATTGCTGATGTTATTGATGGGGTTGAAAATATACTTTTAAAGCCTTCCAAAGATAAAAATTTATACAAACTATATAATATAGGAAACAGTCAACCTGTTCAACTTTTAGATTTTATTGAAGCAATTGAAAAAAGTATAGGTAAAACTACGGAGCGTATTATGATGCCTATACAAGCTGGGGATGTCAACCAAACTTGGGCAAGTGTAGAACATTTAAAAATGGACTATGATTACGTGCCTTCCACAGCCTTGGAAGTAGGAGTAGAAGCCTTTGTAGATTGGTATAAGGCTTATTATAATAAATGAAACGCGACTTTAAAAATAGTTTCACCCAAGTAAATGATCAATAGCATTTTTCGTAGAAACAGCATTGGTTCAAACAGATTTATAATACTTATGCCAAAATAAAAATACTGGATGAAAATAGTGGATTAGAACTCCCAACGACAGCCTTAATTCTGAATCGATCAAGAATAAATTTGGAAAATGAAATTGAAATTTTAACCTCTTATCCCATTTTGGAACGTGTGGTAAATCAACTGGATTTATGTGCTCGGTTTTTTGAAACAGGACGAATAAAATCTCAGCCGTTAGCTAATTTGCCTTTCAATTTTAAACTCACTCGCCCTCTTGATAGCATAACAGAATCTGGTCATTTTTTCATTTTAGTAGAGGAGGCTGGTTTTAAAGTTGTTAATGAAAATAAAGGTATCGAATTATTTTTTCCTGAATTCGATACCACAACTTCTGAGCATCAGTTACCATTTGAGTTAAACTGGTCCTCAGAATTTAAAAAACATCAACTTATGGGGCGTAAATTTGAAGTATTACTAGTTCCAAAAAAGTGGGCAATACTTGATCTTAAAGGGAGAATAAGAGTTGAATCTATAGGAGAACGTAGCGACCTTTTAACACTGCGAATGGTGGGTCCAAATAGTTTAAATTCCGAACTAACTTTAAATACATTAATAGATGTTTTTAATTTGGATGATGTCTTAGACCGTCAATTAATATGGAAACGTACTATTGATTTTGTTGATGAACGTTTTATCAATTTATCAAACGAGTTGGATTCTATAGAAAGCTATAAAAAAAATTATAAGATTGATAATCGCTTGATAGATGTGTCTACTGACGGAATTGAAAGTCTTAAACTACGTGCCCAATCAAATGAAAAACTGTTTCAGATTGAAAATCAAATCGCAGTATCCGAATTAATTAAAAAATCATTGTTGGAGCCCAAAGTATCAGCGTTATTACCTACTGCTAATGTTGGTGTCGATAATATGGCGATTAATTCCTTACTTGATGATTTTAATGCTTTAGTATTACAGCGTCAAAAATTGATAAGTAGTGCTGGTGCTAATAACCCTACAGTGAAGTTGCTGGATTCTAATTTAATAGATTTAAAAGCAAATATCAATAATTCAATTGCAGCATATCTTAAGCAATTAAACCAAACAAAAACTAAATTGAGTAACCGTAATCAATCGTTTCAATCTATGGTGTCTGGAATTCCTGAAAAAGAACAACAGTTACGTGCTATTGAGCGTCAGCAAAATATTAAAGAGACTTTGTTTATTTTTTTACAACAAAAAAAAGAAGAGGCATCAGTAAATCTAGCGGTAACCGAACCCACCTTGAAAGTAGTGGAGTATAGTATTTCTGATTCTCGTCCTATAGCTCCAAAACCTAAGATCGTATATTTAGGAGCGCTTTTGTTAGCTCTCTTAGTACCTTTTGGAGTTGTTTATTTAATTTTAATGCTTGATACCAAAGTGCATAACAAACTTGATATGGATGTGTTGGCGAATGATGTCTCTGTTATTGCCGAAATTCCACAAATTAAAACAGGAATAAATACTATATTTTCTAATCCTAATGATCGTTCTGCTCTAGCGGAGTCATTCCGAATTTTAACTACTAATATGAATTTTGTTTTACCCTCTGAAAGGGGTAGTAAAGTGGTTTTTTGTACCTCTACAATCAAAGGGGAAGGAAAAACATTTATTAGCTTGAATTTCTCTTTAGCAATGGCGAGTTTAAATAAAAAGGTTTTATTAATAGGGGGGGGATTTGAGAAACCCTCAACTACACTCCTATGCTAAGATTGATAAAAATCAACTTGGTTTGTCTAACTATTTAATCGACCCAACATTAAATTGGAAGTCATTAACAATGAAAGTATTTGAAAAACAACCGAATCATGAGGTTTTATTTTCAGGTGCAATTCCTCCAAATCCTGCACATTTGTTGGCTAATGGGAGTTTTGAAACACTTATTAAAGAAGCGAAATTAGTTTATGATTTTGTAATTGTAGATTTAGCCCCTACAATTTTAGTCACCGATACATTGTTGGTCGCCCATCTTGCGGATGCTACTATATGTGTTGTACGTGCGAATCATACAGACAAAAAGCTAATCCCTTTTTCAGTAAATTTAAGTAAAACAAACCGCCTTAAAAATATGTCATACGTCATTAATGGCATAAAGCAAAATAAATCCTACGGATATAGTTATAATTATGGTTACGGAGAACCAGATAGCTAACGAATAGCTAGGAAGTTGTTAATTGTTTAAGTTCTTTAATGGTATTTACAGGCTCTGAGCTTTTAAACACAAAACTACCAGCTACCAATACATCGGCTCCTGCGTCTTTAAGCGCTTTGGCATTTGATGTCGTAACACCACCATCTATTTCTATGAGAGTAGATGCGCCTTTAGATTCAATAAGTGCCTTAAGTTGTTTTACTTTGTCGTAAGTATTTTCTATAAAACTTTGACCTCCAAAACCAGGGTTGACACTCATAATACATACTAAATCAATATCATTAATAGTGTCTTCCAAAACATTAATGTTTGTGTGCGGGTTTAATGCCACTCCAGCTTTCATACCTTCTGCTTTAATTGCTTGTAGGGTTCTGTGAAGGTGTGTACACGCTTCGTAATGTACAGTGAGAACGTCACTTCCTAAGTCGGCAAAGGTTTTGATATAACGATCAGGGTCTACGATCATTAAATGCACATCAATGGGTTTTTTAGCATGTTTTGTTATCGCCTTTAAAACCGGCATACCAAAAGATATATTTGGCACAAAAACACCGTCCATAATATCTATATGAAACCAGTCGGCTTCACTAAAATTTACCATTTCAATATCGCTTTGAAGGTTTGCGAAATCGGCTGCTAAAACAGAGGGTGCAATTTTTGTTGTGCTCATGTGTTTGGTATTTGAATTACAAAAATAATATAAAAAAATAAACCCCTACCAATTGGTAGGGGTTTTGTTATTAACCTAAATAGGTTTTTAAAATTTTACTTCTCGAGGTATGCTTTAAACGACGAATGGCCTTTTCTTTTATTTGACGAACTCTTTCACGAGTAAGGTCAAACGTTTCGCCTATTTCTTCTAAAGTCATCGGATGTTGGTTTCCAAGTCCAAAATATAATCGAATTACATCTGCTTCTCTAGGGGTGAGTGTTTCTAAAGCACGTTCAATTTCTGTACGTAAGGATTCATGTAGTAAATCTCTATCTGGATTTGGAGATTCCCCACTTCGTAATACATCGTATAAGTTAGAATCTTCGCCTTCAACTAGAGGTGCATCCATAGAGACGTGCCGCCCAGAATTTTTCATTGACTCTTTAACATCGTTAATTGTCATATCTAATTCCTTGGCAATTTCTTCAGCACTAGGAGGGCGTTCGTGAGATTGCTCTAGGAACGCATAAGTTTTATTTATTTTGTTGATTGAACCAATTTTATTTAAAGGCAAACGAACAATTCTTGATTGTTCTGCTAAGGCTTGTAAAATAGATTGGCGAATCCACCATACAGCATAGGATATGAATTTGAAACCTCTAGTTTCATCAAAACGTTGAGCAGCTTTGATTAGTCCTAAATTTCCTTCATTAATTAAATCGGGAAGCGTTAACCCTTGATTTTGATATTGCTTTGCAACAGAAACCACAAAACGCAAATTGGCTTTAGTTAATTTCTCTAAAGCAATTTGATCTCCGGCTTTAATGCGCTGTGCTAATTCTACTTCTTCATCGGCTGTAATTAAATCAACTTTTCCAATTTCTTGAAGGTATTTATCTAGGGAGGCAGTTTCTCTATTAGTAACCTGCTTGGTAATTTTTAGCTGTCTCATTTAAAAGTTTTTATTTTTAAAATGGTTAATTGGTTGTATCAATAGGTTATACGAGCAATTGATGCTTTTTGTTACAAAAAAAACCGTTTTTAAATTTAAAAACGGTTTTTTAATTAGATTACGTAAATTTTATTAGATATTAACGTCTGTTATCGCGTCCACGATTGTCACGTCCACCAGAACGTTTATCATCTCTTGGTGGTCTAGCAACATATCCTTCAGGTTTTTCTAACAACGCTTTACGCGATACTTTTTCTTTTCGTGTTCTTGGATCCTGTCCAAAATACTTTACATCAAAAATATCACCCATATTCACAACATCAGATACGTTTTCAGTACGTTCCCATGCTAATTCACTTACGTGAAGTAACACTTCATTTCCTGGCGCATCCATATATTCTACAACAGCTCCAAAGTCAAGCATTTTAATTACTTTAACTTGGTAAGTGTTTCCGAGACTAGGTTTAAACATTATAGAATCAATCTTAGCAATTACAGCATCAATACCATCTTGATCTGTTCCTAAAATTTCAACAATTCCTTCTTCTGTTACTGGATCTTCATTGATTACAATTGTAGTTCCCGTAGTTTTTTGAAGTTCTTGAATTACTTTCCCACCAGGTCCAATAAGTGCTCCAATAAATTCATTTGGAATCACTCGAGTTACCATTTTTGGAGAGTGTGGTTTCACATCTGCAGCTGGAGTAGCAATTGTTTCAGTCAATTTATCAAGGATGTGTAAACGTCCTGCACGTGCTTGTTTTAAAGCATTAACAAGAATTTCGTAAGACAATCCTTTGATTTTAATATCCATTTGACAGGCAGTAATTCCTTCGGCAGTCCCCGTCACTTTAAAATCCATATCTCCTAAGTGATCTTCATCTCCTAGAATATCAGATAATACAGCATAACGATCACCATCAGAAATTAATCCCATTGCAATACCAGAAACAGGTCGCTCAATTTTAACTCCCGCATCCATTAATGCCATTGTACCAGCACAAACAGTTGCCATTGAAGACGATCCGTTTGATTCTAAAACTTCAGAAACAACTCGTACTGTGTAAGGACAATCCGTAGGGATCATACCTTTTAAACCACGTTGTGCAAGATTTCCATGTCCTACTTCACGACGAGACGTTCCTCTTAGAGGTCTAGCCTCACCTGTACAGAAAGGAGGGAAGTTGTAGTGTAAGTAAAAGTTCTCTTCACCTTCATAAGAAGGCATGTCTATTTTATTTGAATCTCTTGAAGTTCCAAGGGTTACAGTGGCTAGAGCTTGTGTTTCTCCACGTGTAAAAATTGCAGATCCGTGTGTTGATGGTAAATAATCAACCTCACACCAAATTGGTCTGATTTCGTCTGTTTTACGTCCATCTAAACGTACACCTTCACTCAATGTTAGTTCACGTACAGCTTCTTTTTCAGCTTTACTGTAGTAACCACTTACTAAGTGTCCAAATTCTTCATTTTCTTCTTCAGTAAAAGATGCTTTAACTTCTTCTTTTACTTCAGCAAATGCTGCACCACGTTCAGATTTAGAAGTTCCTTTTTTAGCAATGGCATAACATTTGTCATAAGCCATGTCATGAATACGTTTTTCTAAATCTTCGTTAACTTCAGCAGTTTCATATTCACGCACTTCTTTTTTCCCAAATGCTTCTGCAAGACGTATTTGCGCAGCCACCTGAATTTTAATAGCTTCATGTGCAAACTTGATTGCATCAGCCATTTCTTCTTCAGAAACTTCATCCATTTCACCTTCTACCATCATCACTGAATCTGCAGATGCACCGATCATCATTTCAAGATCAGAATCTGCCAATTGTGCACGGCTAGGATTGATTACGAATTCGCCGTTTACTCGTGCAACACGCACTTCAGAAATTGGACATTCGAATGGAAAATCACTTAATTGGATTGCTGCAGATGCAGCTAAACCTGCAAGTGAATCAGGCATAACATCTTCGTCATGAGACATCAACTGAATCATTACTTGTGTTTCTGCGTGATAATCTTTTGGAAATAATGGACGTAATACACGATCTACTAAACGCATTGTTAATACTTCTCCATCACTTGGGCGAGCTTCTCTTTTGAAGAATCCTCCTGGATAACGACCTGCTGCTGCAAATTTCTCGCGATAATCTACCGTTA
>TARA_B110000027_G_scaffold24284_1_pt1 | contig 15858 bp, 17 predicted proteins | sample TARA_B110000027 | Tara Oceans TARA_B110000027 (sample SAMEA4397101) | marine metagenome | biome: Polar Biome; feature: [SRF] surface water layer (ENVO:00010504); material: water (ENVO:00002006), including particulate matter (ENVO:01000060) such as... | depth 5 m
GATTTTTTTTTGTCTTCTTCCATATTTATTTTCTATTCCTTTATACTCTGAAATTAATTAAGAGTTTTTTTGTTAGTTATACGTGTATCGCCTCCGCGTTTTGTAATACTATCTATGTTTTTCTTATCTCTCTTTCGTTTTTTAAACTCTTCCGGATGAAAGTGAAATTCTACAAACTTTTCAAGAAGATCTGCAATTGGTCCATATAAAGGTACTTTTTCAACTCTATCTTCTCCACAATCTTCGTAATCTTGAATATGATATGGTGAGAGAGATACCTCAGCTAAATGAATATCTATATCGTCTTCCATCTTACTATTGATTTCACTAGAATCTTCTGACAAATCTCCGTCTCTAAGAACTATATAAACTGATGGATCAGAGGATTGAAGGTTTTCAGCGTAACCCTCGGCTTCAGATCTATGTAAATCTATTGAGGCTTCAGCAACATATAAATTATTATTAGATTTGTCTTCGATATTAATATCATTAATTAATGGAAAAATTCTAACATCATTGATAGGAGGATAGCCTGACCCACTAGTTACATTTAGAGGAATTAAGTCATTAACTAACCATTTATGACTTTCCCAAATATTATTTATTACCTTTTTTTCAAGAATAATTCGGACTGCATATAATAAATGTTTTTGATTCTCTAAATTTTCCATAAAATTAACAATCTAATCCTAATAAATTAAATTTTAAATATTAACTAGCAATAAAAATTTATAAAAAACAAATTAAAAATTTTTACAAAAGTAAAAATGAATTGACAATTTAAGAAAATTAATTGCCTTATGGACTTATCTTGGGAGAGATAAAAATGGATATTCTTGATAATAAAATATTAATATGCAACTGCGAAAAAACTATGTCGATAGACGGTGACGAGCTATCAACCTCATGTAAATCTAATTCAAATTGCACTGTGGAAAACAATCTCTGCGGCTCTGATATCAATGTTGTGCTAGAAGCTTTGAATGAAGCTAAAAATAATGATAAAAATTTATTAATCGCTTGTACTCAAGAAACGAAAACATTTGAATTACTTGCAGAAGAAAATAATTTACCCGCACCAACTACTTTTAACATTAGGGAACATGCAGGATGGTCAAAAGAAGAAAAAAAATCAATCCCTAAAATCAGTGCTATCATTCACTCCGCTGTTAAAAATATTAAACCAACACCCAGTTTATCCCTTGAATCTTCTGGGCGCTGTTTTGTTTATGTTGATCATAATAAAGGTGATCAATCAGTTGAAATTGCCTTAGATCTTTGTCAAAAATTATCCAACCATCTTGGTGTGACTTTAATGATTTGTAATTTTAAAAATGATATTTTTTTAGAAGCAAATAATTTTAAAATCACTAAAGGTAAAATACAGATAGCTCGAGGATACTTTACGAAATTCAAGCTTCAGATAAATGGGTTTTCAGAAGCATTAGTTAGTAGCAAATCTGAAATTCAATTTGGAGATTTTTTTGAAAAGGTGGATACAGACTGTGATATAATTGTAGATCTTACTGAAAACACACCTATGTTTACAGGTGATAAAAAACGTGACGGATATTTCAGAGCTAGCACAAATAGCCCTTCTGATTTATTTAATATTTTTACTAAAACTATTGAAATGATTGGTCAGTTTGAAAAACCTATTTATGTTAAATTTAATGAGAACTTATGTGCTCATTCCCGTAACAGTATAACAGGCTGTAACAAGTGTTTAGATGTATGCCCTGCTGGAGCAATAGAGACATCAGGAGATGTTATTTCAGTAGACCCCGGAATATGTGGTGGTTGTGGTTTTTGTGGATCCGTCTGTCCTTCAGGTGCAATCCAAACTGACTACCCAAGTCTTGATGTTATACTGGGATCACTATCCGGCCTCAGTAATCAGTTCACCTTGGCAGGAGGAAAGAACCCCGCCTTAATACTCTTTGACGGTGCATTTGGAAAAGATATGATTAATTTAATAGCTAGGCACGGGGCTGGCTTACCAGCCAATTTGATACCTTATGAAATGCATTCTGTTGGAAGGGTTGGTCATGATCTGCTCGTATCTGCCTTTGCCTTGGGTTTTAAAAAGATTTTTATACTTCTTGACCCTAAAAATATTGAGGAATTTCACTTTCTTCCTAAACAAGTTGAAATTGCCAACGCATTGCTTTCTGGGATAGGTCAAAGTAATAGTGAATCTATTTCTGTGATAGAAGAAAATGATCCTGATTTAGTAGAAAAAGAAATTTATAATAACTCCAATTATACAAAAATTAAACCATCTTTTTTTATTCCACTTGGTGCACCAAGAGGAATTTTAAGATCTGGAATTCAAGGATTATCAAAAAATAATAAAAATAAAAATGATCTTATAAAATTACCTGATGGTTCTCCATATGGAAAGGTAGATGTAAATACTGATACCTGTACCATTTGTTTATCCTGCGTAAGCGCTTGCCCGGCTGGAGCGCTTCAAGATAATCCAGATGCTCCACAGTTATTATTTAGAGAAGATGCATGTCTTCAATGTGGTATTTGTGTTGCGACATGTCCAGAAAATGCAATTTCACTAGTTCCACAATTTAATCTTAATGATGATGCTATGTCAGCATCAGTTATTATCGAGGATAAACCTTTTGATTGTATTGAGTGTGGAAAAACATTTGGAACAACTAAATCTATAGAAAAAATTATTAGCAAGCTATCATCTCATGCTATGTTTCAAGAAGAAGGAAGATCAAAAATTTTACAAATGTGTGAAGATTGTAGAGTAGGCGTAATGTTTACCCAAAAAGATAAGATGGTTGACGTTAAAGATAGACCTAACCCTAGAACAACTGATGATTATTTAAATTAAATCTAAACCAATTTAGCTAAAGGTAAGTTTGTTAAAATATTTTGAGGCTTAAATCTAATAATAGACTTATCATCCATAGATAAACCAACATAAACAGGTTTAGTTTTCATTTCTTCATTAAAACCATCCTTAGCTTCAAGCTGAAATAAACATAATATTTGCTTTAATCTCTCAGGTTCAAGCTCTTTGCCTTGATATAAATCATTAAAAATATTTGTAGACTCACTATCTAAGCCTATATGCCAAGACCATTTTTCATCCTCAATTTTTTGTACTGGTTTAACCGATGTTTCTATTGATAAAAAGTGAAATATCCATTTTTCTATTACTCTAGCAAGTGCATCTAACCCAGGCTTAGTATAGGCCAAGTCAATAGATGTATCAAACTTGTCTGATCTCTCCCAATAATGGTCAGCTGTACTTTCTCTAAGAATATCTATATCGACATCTAACTTATTTAATTTTTTATTTTCTATTTTATTTTGCTCAGCGTTTAGATTAACAGTTGCTTCATCTGCGACCATGATTTCATCTTCGGCAATAGTAACTATTTGACTTCTAAAAAATAATTCAGCCGCCCTAATCTGCATTGGAAATGCATTTTCATTCAGAATATTTCTTAAAATAATTTGAACCATTTGTTCAACAAATAATGGAGGAAAATTTATCACATGACCTCTAGCTATAGCTAAATAAGCTGACTCAAGTGTAGGATGTTGAGATAAAAAATCTCTAAACTTTAATATTACCTCATAATTAAAAACTACATCTTTATCTTTAATAGCACTTAATTCTTCTCTATTTACTGATGCAAAAGGAGATTCTATTAATTTTTTATGAAGAATTAATTCTGCATCACAAGATTCATCTATTGGTGCCACTTCAACTCTGTAAAAATAAGCCCTCATAAAATCTTCAGTGGGAATCAAGCAACCAGTTTCGTTTGTGTCCAAGAGGTGCCAGCCAGATGTTAACCAGAAATCTTTATCACTCATTATTACTATTCCTCTTCAACAAAAGTCCATATTTTTTGTTCTGCGCAGGAATCTGCCTTAGGAAGGTTTCTAAAACTTTCTTTAATACCTTCATCTGTCCATTCCCTTGAAATACTCAACAAACTTCCTAATTCATGGCCCTTACATAAGTCTATCATAAAATCTATTTCTTCAGAGGCTGCTTTAAGAGCAACATCTATAGATGGAGCTCCATAATTAATAATAAAATGTTGACTTAAAGTTTCTTTAAGCTTTAACAACTCTGCCTCTTTAACGTTAACTAAGCTAATTAATGTAGAGAAACCGAAGCTTGGGCATCCAATAAAACCATTAGAAAAAGATTGTTTTATTTTTCCTTTTAAGTCATCTTTGACTAAATTGTTGAAAGTAAAAGTTCCTACAAGAGCTAATTCACCTTCTTCTGCAATCAAAGGGAATATATTTAGGTCTGATTTATCAAAACGTATTACTTTTGCAAACTTCATCTTAACATTAAATTACCAAATTTTTCAGTTACATCAATAGGAGCAAGAAATATTTCTTTATCGTTTAATTTCACAATAGCTTGACCATTCTCGTCTAAACCTATCCATGACACTTCTTGTTTATCTATTAATTGAATATTCTTAGTTTCTTCTCTTCTTTTATTCCATACATCTACAACTGACTTAAATCCCTCATCTTCCCATTGACTTATCCAAGCTAAAAAATGTCTAGACATAGATTCTATAGCTCTCGTTCGAGAGACATAACCTCCGCCTTCATCTGCAAGTGATGTTATATCTTTATTAATTTGATCTTCATTAATTTCAATATTATTATTTAATCTTATTTTTATACCAACAACCATCCAATCTGGTATTAAATGATCTTCAGATGTGGGAGCAACCTCAGTTTTTACTAACCCCGCTTCTCCTCTATTTAAGTAGATAAATCCTGGAAATGAGTATGTTACAGCAACCTCAGGTGGAGCTAAAGCTCCAATAGCATCTCCAGCAGCAACCATCATAATATAAAGCATCTGATTACATTTAATTTTTGAAACTTCTGGCGATAAAACTACAGCTAATTCAATATACTCTGAGTCTTCAGCGTAAAGCACCGTCCCAGGTTCGCTATTTGAAGCAACCGCAATTGCTTTTGCAAAAACATCTAAATTTTTTAAAACTGGTATTGCTGTTAGAATTGGAGGTAAGAGAGGTGGATCGTTATCATCTGCGGGATCTGGTTCATAATATAAACTCATAAAACTTCCACTTCTTCAATTTTTATTGATTTAAGTATACTTTTAGCAATGATTCTATAGTTTTTGGATTGAATAGACTCAGGATCAGAAATAATTATTGGTATTCCAGAATCTGATCCTTTTCGAACATCAATAGAAATAGGAATTTCACCAAGCAAATCTATTCCTCTTTTTTTTGCTTCTGCTTTAACTCCGCCTTTACCAAATATGTGATCCACTCTTCCACAATCAGGACACGACCAATATGACATATTTTCAACCATTCCTATAATGGGGACGTTTGCTTTTTGAAACATTGTTAGAGCTTTTACAACATCTAATAAAGCAACATCTTGAGGTGTTGATACAATAACAGCACCCGCTAAATTTACTTGTTGTGCCAATGATATCTGTATATCTCCAGTCCCAGGTGGAAGATCAATAATAATTATATCTAAATTGCCCCATGCTACAGAATTTAGCATTTGAGTTAAGGCAGACTGTACCATAGGTCCTCGCCAAATCATTGCTGTGTCGTCAGGAACTAATAGCCCCATAGACATCAAACTTATTCCAAAATTTTGAAGAGGAGCAACCATGTCTCCTCCAACTGAAGCTGGCCTTCCACTTACTCCCAACATTCTAGGTTGAGAAGGCCCGTAAACATCAGCGTCAAGTAAACCTACAGAATAACCTTCAAGTTTCAATGCTATTGCTAAATTTACAGATGTTGTTGACTTACCAACACCGCCTTTTCCTGATCCAACCGCCACAAAACGTTTCACATTACTTTCAATTACTTTTTGTTTGATTTCATCATCGTTTGATATATTTACTGGCTCTTTTTGTTTTCTCTCATGAGCAGTAACAACAACTGTTGCACTGGTTACACCTTTAATTTTCATAATTTTTTCTTGAGATAGCTTCCTTATTGGTTCCATAGAAGAACCTCTATGAACAGGAACCTCTAGAGTAACTCCAACATTACTTTCTTTAATATTTATATGACTTACTAGCCCAAGCGAAACTATATCCTTTGATTGTGAAGGGTCTTCAACTTCACTCAAAGCTTGTAGAATCAAGTCTTCAGTTATATTAATCATCTTTTTTAGGTAGCAACAAACTAGATGATATAGAGTGATTAAAACTCAATTCCTCAATTTTAATGTGAGCTGTTATATTAAGAGTAGAGCCCTCAATTAATTCACCTTTATCAATTTTTAATTTTATTATATTTTCTAATTCTTGATGGGTTGTAACACCAAGTTTTTTTAAAAATTTTCTAAAACTCATTTCTGATTCAGACATTTCAGACATATCTTTTTTATCTTTCATTTTTGACTCCAAATATTGTTCATTTTGCTTTTGATCATCTGTTTATTACTAAAACACTTTATTCTAATTATGATTTTATAAGTTAGGGTCCGCTAAATGCTCTCTAAGCATATCTATGAATTGAGCAGACATATGCTTTACAAAATCTTCATGGTTATCAATTTCAATTACATTTTTTGCAACATGGGCAGAATAACGCGCAGATGCATATAACATTACATACTTAAGATCCGTTGATTTAATTGTCTTATTTTTGTTATTTGCGAAAGTAATAAAGTGATCAGCTAATTTCATAAAATTTTTCCCATCAAGTGTTTCTTGTTGGGTTAATTTTTTTTCTGAGCTCTCAGGACGCTCATGCCATTTAGGTAATTCCATGTTAAAATCACACCTCCCATTAGTTTTATAATAAACTACTTTTCATATATTTGATAGCATTCAAATTTTCCTATTTTTTTTTAAAACTATATATTATTATAAGAAGTTAAAATATTATGATCTTTGTTTAGGAGAAATTTTATGAATGAAATGTGGTCATTGGATGCAAAAACTGTTTCTGAATTATTTAAAAAAAAAGAAGTTTCAGCTATTGAAATTTATAATGAGACAGTACAGCGTGTTGAAAAGATTAATCCTAAAATAAATGCTATAGTTGTCGATACTTTTGAATACGCAAAAGAAGTGGCACAAAAATTAGATAAAAAATTAAAAGAAGGTGAGCCGCTGGGCAAACTTGCTGGCGTCCCTGTTACTGTTAAAGTAAATACTGATCAAATTGGTTTTGCTAGTACAAATGGTCTAAGAATTCAGGAAAATCTACTGGCCAAAAAAGATAGTCCTGTAGTTAGCAATTTAAAGAAGGCTGACGCAATAATAATTGGCAGGACAAACACACCTGCTTTTAGCATACATTGGTTTACCAGAAATAGCCTCCATGGGCATACCTTAAACCCTCATAATAATAAAATTACACCTGGCGGTTCTTCTGGGGGAGCTGCAGCAGCAACAGCATCAGGAATGGGAGCTATCGGACACGGGACCGATATAGCAGGATCAATTCGTTACCCTGCCTATGCGTGTGGAATTCATGGTCTGAGACCAAGTTTAGGTAGAGTTCCAATGATAAATTATACGACGCCTGACAGGCATATTGGAGGACAAATCATGGCTGTTTCTGGTCCATTAGCTAGATCTATTAGTGATCTGGAACTTGGTTTGGAAGCTATGAGCATGGAAAATTTTGATGACCCATGGTGGTCTCCTATTCCTCTCTCATTTAATATGCCAATAAAGAAAGTTGCTTTACTTACAAATATAAAAGGTTTGACAATTGACCCAATTTTAAAAGAAGAATTGAAAAAAGCAGCTAAAGCACTCGAAAACTCTGGATGGGTAATAGAAGAACCTGAAGCACCTGATTTTGAAAAAGCAGCTGAATTCCAAGCTGCTCTTTGGCTAGGTGAATTTAGACGAACTGGTGGAGAAGCTATAAAAAAGGAAAACGACCCTGATGCTAATTTCATTTATGAACAAATGTCTAGAAGATGCCCTAATACCAGTTTAGAAAATTTTATGGATGCACTTCAAAACAGAGCGACAATTGGAAGAGAATGGAATAATTTTTTTGACAAATACCCCTTGATACTCTGTCCTATAACAGCTCATTTACCATTTCCAGACCTAAAAGATCTTGAATCACCTGAATCTTTTGATATGGTTTTCGATTCTATGCTTCCACAAATTGCGCCTCCATACCTTGGGCTTCCAGGCTTATCTTTTGCAACAGGGATAACGAGCTCTAATATTCCGTTAGGAGTTCAACTTATTTCCCGAAAATTTAGGGAAGACGTTCTACTGTCAGCTGGGTATGATCTAGAGAAACATTACCCAGAAATCAAACCTGTAACACCTAAATTCTAAGAAACACAAACTTTTAAAATATAATTTTGAAGACTATTTTATTACTTTTAATAATAATTATGCAATTAATAATATATTAAAAAAGACTTGAAAAATTTTGTTTGAATATTAAGAATGTAAATTGTTTACATTTTATATGATTTAATATGTTTAATTCTAAAATTAAAATAACATATGCAGAGCCTTGGCTACCTTTACATCATAGGTTCTTAATTCATATTGTAGAACTTTTTTCAGCCAGACTAACTTTAGAAAAAAGATATAAAAAATTTATTACTTTATCTCATAATAAAAAAGGTGCTGCCCTTTGGAAACACGCACTTAATTCTATGGGTATACAAGTGCCTATATTAGCTTCTATTCCAAAAAGAAATAAGTTTAGAGGACTTGTTATAGCAGCTAATCATCCATTTGGTGTTGCAGATGGTGTTTTTCTATCTTGGTTAGCTTCAACTATAGATATTGATTTTAAAGTTATAGCAAATGGTGTCTTACAACAAGAACCTCTATTAGCTGATAATATACTTCCTATAGAATTCAGTAATAGAAATAATGCAATGCGAGAAAACGTATATACAAGAAAAACTGCTATAGAGTTATTAAAAAATGGCGGGGTAATAGCTATTTTCCCTGCAGGCGCAGTTGCTTGGTCAAGAAAAAAGGGCCTACCTGTAGAAGAAGAGAATTGGAAACCGATGCTTGGCAGATTAATTAATCAATCTAATTGTGATGTCATGATAACTAAATTTGAAGGACAAAATTCTAAATTTTTTCAAATAGCATCAAGATTCAATCAGATTGTTAGACAAAGTTTATATTTATATGAAATTAAGAAAAGTCTAGATAAACCTATGAAATTTAATATTTTGAAATATTTAAAAAATGAAGATATTCCAAAAATGAATGACAAGTCTTTATCTTTGCACCTTCAACGTGAATTAAAAAAAAATGTAAATTTAAGAATTAAATAGTTTACCACTTTTCTTTTTTAGCTCAGGTGGAGCAGAAGGCCTTGTTAAAAAAGTGTTAGCACTCCCAACTTCTAAAAACTTATCACCTGCCTTAACTATTTCTGAGTTAGGTAATTTTTTTAAAGGAGTGTATTTTGGATGATGGTGATCTAAGAAAGGATCATTTCTAGCTGCGTTATAACAACATAAAAGGGTCCATCTTCTGTCAGGTGAATTATTTCGATCTGATCTGTGAAGCGTGTTGCAATGAAAGAAGAGAACATCTCCTGGTTCCATTTCACAGTAAACTAATTCAAGATGTTTCTTTGCCTCATCAACACGCTTTAAATCCACACCAACTTGTCCACTCTCAAGAAGAGCATGGTCTATTCTTCCTAGATTATTAGAACCAGACAAAACCTGAAGACACCCATTACTTTTGGTACATTTATCAAGTGCAATCATAGCAGTAGCCATCAATGGAAATAAACAACCATTATTATACCAATAACCATAATCTTGATGCCATTCCCAAGCTCCTCCTTCAAAAGGTTCTTTTGCAGTTATTTTAGAATGATAATGATAAACTTCTCCTCCTAGTAAATCTTCCATTGTATCAACAATTTTTTCTGATCTTGCTGTAACTCCGTATATGCTATCATCAGGATGATTCCAGGCCATCATTTTAGTTATCAGTCCTTCTGAGTCTGTTCTATCATAGAAGTGACTCCTCATAGCAGGGTCTTGATTTGATGCATTTTGTAAAAGTTTAGTTTCTTCATCATTAAAAAACTTTTTTACTATAACGTAACCATTTTTATGAAAATGATCACTCTGAATTTTGTTTAAAACCGTAGCCATTTACAAACCCTTAAATATTGAACATATAGATTTATGAAAACATATTTTTTGCATTATTCCAATTGTAAAAACTTGTTTTAATATCTTCTTTACAATCAAATGCATCGAACACTTCATGAAAAAAAGACAATAAATACTTGTTAATTTTTGGATTTTGCTTTGATGGTGGTTTATTTTTTAGAACTTCAACCCACATCACCATAGAACTATGAATGATAGCTATTGGTATAGGGTCAACATTTAAAATAACACCACTTTTAAAATCTTTAATAAGAGTATTATTAAGATTATTATATATCTTTTTTAAAACAATTAATTTCTTTAAAATAATCTCAGAAGTACCGTATACGCTCTCTTCTGTATTAGGTTCTTTCTCCCATTTTCGATTTAATAAATCTTTTATTGGTTTAGGTATTTTTTTTATCTTATTAGCTAAACTATCAAAATCACTATTTATATTATTCAAGTACTCCAAGGTTTCATCGTTATTGTTTAATTTGAATTTTTCACCAGATTTATAAGAGTTATAAATTACAAACATTCTCCTAGAATTTTCTATTAAATTAGTTAGAGATAATTTAACAAAAATACTCTTCCTAGCTGACTTCAAAGCATTTCTTAATTCAGCCTCTATTTGTTCTTGTTTTTTCATAACTATAATTTCAATTTTAATAGTTTTTATTAATAATTTTTAGTACAATTAAATAAGGTATTCTTCATACAATCTTCATAGAGCTGTAATCCTTTGTTTTTTTCATTGTCGCTCATTTTTTTACTAAGCATTTCAATATTTTCGCGAGCACCATTTATATTTAAATCTGCTGAAAGGCGCCACCATAAGTAAGCTTTAGAATAGTCTTTTTGTATCCCATTTCCAAAAAAATACATCGCACCTAAATTAATTTTTGATAAAGGGTGTTCCCTTAGACTAGCATACTTGAACGCTTTATATGCTAGAGGATAATTTTTTTTAACTCCTTCACCTTTGTTATAAGAGTTTCCTAAAGCATAGTTAGCTAGAATATTGCCTTGTTCTGCTGAAAGAAAAAACCAACCAAATGCTTCATTATTATTAATTAATACACCCAAGCCTTTTTTATACATAATTCCTAGATTATATTGAGCTCTATCGTCACCTAAATTTGCATCGTAACTCAAGTAAAACAATGCTTTTTTATAATCTTTATTTTCTAATGCCTCATAGGCTCTCAAATCACTACTAGCATAAGCTGTTGAACTATTGATTATAAATACTAAAAAAAATAATTTTATTAATCTTATCATTTTTAAATTTGCCTCTGAAGTTGTTGTCTGATCAAAATTAGATTACATGATAAAAATTGATACAAGCAATTTAATTTAAATTAAGTATTAATATTTATTTAACTCGTAATATTTCTCAAAAAAGCTCAATATCTATTTTTGAAATTTATTTGGAAAATCTGTTAAATGAGTAAAATCATTAAATACTTTAATAAAGTAAGCACAAATATTCCAGCTCCTTTAATTGCTATTTTTATGATGATTTTATCAGGCTTATTTTTTGTTTTAATGCACAGCGCAGTTAAATACTTATCTAAAGAAGTTCATATTTTTGAAATTGCATTTTTTAGATGTGCACTAGTTATATTCGTTCTAGCTCCAATCATTTTCCAACAAGGTTTAAAAATATTTAAGACTCATCAACCTAAAATGCAAATTTATAGGATTGTTACAAATTCAGTTGCTATGTCTTGTTTTTTTTATGGTATTTCAACTACACCTTTAGCACAGTTGACAACTCTTGGTTTTACCGTTCCTATTTTTGCAACAATTCTTGCAGTAGTTTTCATGAAGGAAAAAATTCGATTAAGACGAACATCTGCTTTAATCTTAGGTTTTATTGGAACAATCATCGTAATGCGACCAGATGTTTCTATAGAATTGGGAGCCGTATTAATAATTTTTTCTTCTTTCCTTTGGTCAATATGCCTAATTTTTATAAAGAAACTAACCAAAACTGATAGCGCTGTTACTATTTCCTTATATTTTGGAATAGGTATGATACCTGCAACATTTTTACTAGCATTTCCTTTTTTTGAAATGATTAGTTTAAATCAATTTATCATTTTAATATTTATCGCTATAACTGGAACTCTAGCTCAAACTATTATGAATTATGCGTTACAGAAAGGGGAACTAGCTTTAATTTTACCTTTTGATTTTTTGAGATTAATCTGGTCTGTATTAATTGGATATGCCTTATTTGCAGAAGAGCCCACTGCAACCTTATGGTTAGGGGGATTCCTTATAATAGTCTCAACAAGCTATATTGCTTGGAGAGAAGGAAATTTAAATAAAATATAAGATTATTAATGAATGATTAATTAATCCTAATCTGACAAAGATGAAGCTCCACCGTGATCTGCAGACCATTTCATAGGATCATGCAAGAAGCTTTCTACTTCACTAATTTCATTAGTATCGAAGTAATTATATTCTTTTGCGACTTTTAATACATCCCACCAGGTTGCTAAAGAATGCATTTCTAAACCAATTTTGTCTAAGGCTTGTTTAGTTTGTGGAAAAATATCATAATAAAAAACAACGAATGTATGATCAACTTTTGCACCCGCTTCTCTCAAAGCCTCACAAAATTTAATTTTACTATTTCCATCAGTTGTTAAATCTTCAACTAATAGGATATGAGAACCGTTTGCAAAATCTCCTTCGATTTGAGCATTGCGACCAAATCCTTTTGGCTGTTTTCTAACATATTGCATTGGAAGCATTAAACGATCAGCAATCCATGCAGCAAATGGAATTCCTGCTGTTTCTCCTCCAGCAATTGAGTCAATAGTTTCAAATCCAATATTACGTGTAATGACCGAAGCTGCAAAATCCATTAACGTATGACGAACTCTTGGATAAGATATTAGTTTTCTACAATCTATATAAACAGGGCTTGCCCATCCAGATGTAAATTTAAAAGGTTTATTAGCACTAAATCTTACAGCTTCGACTTCAATTAACATTTTAGCTGTTAAAGTAGAAATTACTTCTTTTTCAGGAAAGCTTGTTGGCAGCATTTTGATCTTATCCTCACATAATAACAATTTATAATATGGTTTATAATTATTTAATTTTGAATATTAACATTCAAAAAAATTGAATTACCATGTAGTAACTTATCAGTCTAGTAATATAAAGATCAGCATATATTTTATGGACAATTTCTTAAAAAAACAAAGTTATCATTATCAGATTTTTCTTTATTAAAAGAATAACCACCAAGATTAAAGTTTTTCAACCCTTCTGGATCAACCAAACGATTCTGAATTATATATCTAGCCATTGCCCCACGGGCATTCTTGGCATAAAAACTAATAATTTTTTCTTTTCCATCCTTAATTTCCATAAAAATAGGCGTAATTATTTTAAGAGATAAATTAGATAATTTTATAACTTTAAAATACTCATTAGATGCGCAATTTACTATCACTTTAGAGCCAATCTCTTGACCATAATTATTGAGATTGTTGGATATTTTATTCCCCCAATATTCATATAGAGAGTTTCCATGTGCCCCCTTTAATTTACTACCCATTTCTAAACGATAAGGCTCTATTGCGTCTAAAGGCCGCAACAATCCATAAAGTCCAGACAAAATTCTTAAATATTTTTGAGCCCAATCCACATCGTCTGAGCTCAATGAATTAGTGTCTAGACCCTTATAAGTATCACCTGCAAACGCAAACGCAGCTGCCTTTTTATCTTGATTTCCAAATATACTAAAACGTTCTTTGTTTAACTGAGCTAAACTAGGGCTAATATCCATTAATTTTTTTAAATCATCAACACTTAAAGTTTTAGTAATATCGACTAATTCTTTGGCATTATTAGAAAAAATTGGTTCAGTTTCTGAAATCCCTTGAACCGGTTTCATATCAAGTTTTTTTGCTGGGGAAACCACAATTAACATTTTCATTCCTTAAATATTTAAATTCAAATTTAGCGTAAACACTTACAAAAGTCTAGTTCATGTAGAATTTTATGAACACATGATTTAATTACTTGAACTTCTATATTAAATGTTAAAATTTGAAATCATAGATTTAATAAATATTTTGATTTATTTTTTTACTTTGTACTGTTAACAATTATTATTACCTGAAGGAAAAGATTTTGAACTGGAATATTGCTAGATTATCAATACCTGTTTTTGATTTAGAAAAATCTTCCCAGTTTTATAATTTTTTATTAAATGATAAAGTTTTAACTAACGATACAATATCAAGTAAAACTGAATATTTTTTATCTGAAGGCAACATTGAGTTAAAACTTTATCTGCTTAAAGATAATTTAAACGCTCTTTGTAAGCAGCAAAGTAGAAGAGCATTCCCGTCTATATTAATTAATAATCTCAATTTTATAATTGAAGGTTTAAAAAAGAACAAAATTAACTTTATAATAAAAGAGTATAATGAGAATGAAACAGTAAGCTCCATTTTGATACAAGAACCAGGTTTAAATTATATAGAATTAGTTGATTCAAGTTATAGATTAGACGCATCCAACAATAAAAGTAATTTATTATGGAACTTTCACCACATAAATCTTGAATGTTATGATGTCAGATCATCGGTTGATTTTATCGCTAAAAACATTAATATCAAAGAGGGTTCATGGAAGGCTCCAATAGAATTAGGAAAAGTTAATATAGCATCAAATCAATTAGCTATATTCCCTTTAGATGATAATCATTCAGGTATCCATATCAATAAAGCAGATTTTACATTTAGCTGGAGAAATAAATTTATCCATAATCCAACTATTGGTGGGCACCCAGCCTTTAGTGTGAAGGATATAAAAGCTTTTATAAAAAAATTACAAAAAGCTGATATAGCATATACTGACGCAAAAGTTTATGCGATGCCAAATATTCATCAAATCTATTTATTTGATCCAAATGCTAACATTGTTGAGATTAATCAAAACGTTTGAATAATTATTAAGTTTGTTTTTTATAAAAATATATTTTTAAAACTTTTTCTTATTTTTTTACTTTCTCGCCAAGCAATATATGAATAGGCTCCTACTATAAGAGAACCATCTATCCATAATGTGTATGGTGTAGTTACTATTGGTAGTAGAAAGTTGTCTTTTATTAGCTTTAAATATTTCCTTTTGTTGGGTGTCTTACTGCCTAATAAATAATCACAAAAGTATAAAAATGATACATACTAACAAATTATCTTTTAAAACACAGTTCTATAATATTTGATTTATGTATTAATTTTTAACCATCAGGAGAGATAGAAAATGGCTATTATTTCAAGAAGGATATTAAAACCAATATTAGGCAAATCTAAAACTGCTTTAGAGCGTTCTACAAAATATAAAGATATAATGGTTTCTAATGGTGTTAAAGCAAGATTAGGTATGTTTGTTGGTGGAGAGCTTAATGGATCCATTCAACTGACAGCAGCATATGCTGATATGACATCAGCAACTAAATCTTTTGCTGATTTGAGTAAAAATAAAGAAATATTGGAATTAATGAGTAAAAGAGATGACGATCCATCAGGACATTTAATTGGACCTGAAGTTTATAGAAGTGTCTACGGACAGCCTTCTCCAGAACATAATATATTACTGATTAGAGAATATGAAGTTGACAGAAAATTTGTTCCTCAATCAGTTGAGCTACTTGCTGAAGTAGAGGCTATTGGTAAA
>TARA_B110000027_G_scaffold31633_1_pt1 | contig 15705 bp, 14 predicted proteins | sample TARA_B110000027 | Tara Oceans TARA_B110000027 (sample SAMEA4397101) | marine metagenome | biome: Polar Biome; feature: [SRF] surface water layer (ENVO:00010504); material: water (ENVO:00002006), including particulate matter (ENVO:01000060) such as... | depth 5 m
ATATTATATTTATTAAACTTTTAAAAAAAAAACTTTCTTTGTTATTAAAGACATGGCCTAGCCCCGTTATAGAATTTACTATTTTTGCATTTGTTAAAATTTTACCAATTAATGTTGAGTATATAACTGGTCTAATTGTAAAATTATGAATATAATTAAACTTCTCAGTAATTAATAACTTAATTATTTGATAGCAAATTTTAAATTCTCTAAATATGCTTCTATTTTTATTTAAAAAGTTAATCTTTTTAAAACTTACAGATGGAAATTTTTCTTTAAGGTTTTTTAATTCTAGTTTCCGGTAATCACAAGCAATCGTTATATTGCATTTTTTATTTTCTAAAAATTTTATATAATCATGCCTAAAATTAACTAAAGTCCAAGTACATCTTGTAAAAATCAATATTTTTTTCATACATAAGAAATATTAGTATATAAACTTTTTTAAATGTTTTTAAATAAAAGTCTATCTATATACAAAAATAAAAAAGTATTAATAACTGGCCACAATGGTTTTGTTGGTTCTTGGCTCACATCATCATTAATAAAACTCAAAAGTAAAGTTTATGGAGTTTCTTTAAAAAATAAAAATAAAGGTTTTAAATTTGTTGTTAATGAAAAAAGTCAACTTAAAGAATTTATTCAAGATATTAATGATTATGATAAGATTAACTTTCTAATTAAAAAAATTAATCCAGATTTTATTTTTCATCTTGCAGCGCAACCAATTGTAAACATTGGATATCAAAGGCCATTAGAAACAATCAAAACTAATATTTTAGGAACTGCTAATATTTTAGAGTCGATAAAAAGGAACAAGATTAAACATAGTGTCATAATCACCTCTGATAAGTGCTATTTAAATAAAGAAAACAAAAAACTCTTTAAAGAAGACAGTGAAATTGGTGGTGATGACGTTTATAGTGCTAGCAAAGCTTGCGCTGAAATTATTACAAGATCTTTTTATTTATCTTTTAAAGATAAGTATTCTTTTATAGATACAGTAAGAGCTGGAAATATAATAGGTGGTGGAGATTTTGGTAGTAAAAGACTGTTACCTGATATTTTTAAAAGTGCTCACTCAAATAAAATTCTTCAGGTAAGATCGCCTTTTTCTATTAGGCCATGGCAAAATGTCTTAGATGTGATTACAGCTTATTTATTAATACCTATAAATCAAAAAAAAAGATCTTATAAATATGATGTGTGGAATGTTGGACCAGATAAAAATGAGTCGTTTATTAGAGTGTTAGATATAATTAATAAACTAAAAATATTTAATAAAAAAAAATTTAAATTTAAAATTACAAAAAAAAAATTTAAGGAAAGTTTTTTTCTCAGACTTGATAATAAAAAGATTAAGAAAATTGGATGGAGCAACGGTAATACTATTGACTCAACCTTATCTCAAACTGTAAAATGGTACGATCTTTATTATAATTCAAAAAAGAAAGAATTAATTAAATTTACAAATTATCTAATCGAAAAAAATCTTACTTGAAATAAATCATATATATTATATGTATTGATAATGTATAATAAATAGTTTTAAGTAATATCTATAATACTAAAATCAATGAATTTTAAATTTTTTAAAAATACATTTTCAGAATCACTTGACGAAGTTGATGAAAAAAGTCTTCTAGGATTAATAAAAGATTTGGCACTTATAAGAAAAAGAAAAGGGAGAGTTTTCTGCTTAGGCGTTGGTGGAAGCGCAGCTAATGCAGGACACCTGGTAAATGATTTAAGAAAACTCTGCAACATTGAGGCTTACTCTGCTTCAGATAATGTTTCAGAATTAACTGCAAGAATAAATGATGAGGGATGGGATAGTTCATACTCAAATTGGCTAAAAGTTTCCAACCTTAATAGTAAAGATGCACTATTTGTACTATCAGTTGGTGGAGGCAGTATTGAAAAAAAAATAAGTATGAATATTGTTGAGTCTTTAAGATTGGGAAAAAAAAGAAATTGTAAAATAGTAGGCCTAGTAGGTAGAGATGGTGGATATACTAAAAAAGTAGGTAATAATGTTGTGGTTATTAAAGTTGATAAAAAGGAATTAGTAACACCTATAGTGGAAGCATTTCAAGTGGTACTATGGCACTATGTGGTATCTCACTCATTATTAAAAATTAACAAAACGAAGTGGTAAAAAAACCAGCCATTTTTTTTGATAGGGATGGAACTTTAGTTAAGACAAATGTTAAAAATAACAAACCTCTTGCAATAAATAATATAGATAAATTACATATATTTAAAAAAAGCTACAAAATATGTAATTTATTAAAAGAAAAATATAAAATTTTTATAATAACAAATCAACCCGATGTTGAGAAAAAAAAAGTAAAAAAAAAAGATGTTGTTTTTATAAATAATAAAATAAGAAAAGAATTAGATATAACAAAAGTTTACAATTGCTATTGCACTTCGAATAGTTGTAAATTTAGAAAACCAAATTCAGGCATGATCACAAAAGCTGCAAAAGAATTTAATATAGACTTAAAAAAAAGCTACATGATTGGCGATAGATGGAAAGACATATCCTCTGGAAATAAAGCAAGATGTAAAACAATTTTAATAAAAAGAAAATATTCAGAGGTTGCTAAATGTAATCCAAATTATATAGTTAGTAATCTAGGAGAAATTTTAAATATTATTAAATTATGATAAAATCTAAACTTAAAGTTAATATCTATCTGGATGGTGCTAGCCTTAGTGCGATCAAAAAATATCAGTCTTCTAAATATATCAAAGGCTTTACAACAAATCCTAGCCTTATGAGAAAAGAAAATATCAAAGATTATAAAAAATTTGCAAACTCAATATTAAAAATAGAGAAAAAAAAACCAATATCATTTGAGGTTTTTGCAGATAAAATTTCAGAAATGAAATTACAAGCAGAAGAAATTTCATCTTGGGGAGAAAATGTTTATGTAAAAATACCTATAACAAATACTAAAGGAGAAAGCACTGCTAATTTAATTAAAGAATTAAATAAAAAAAAAATAAAATGTAATGTGACAGCGATATTTACATTAAAGCAATTCGATCAAGTTATAAAAAATAATAATACAAAAACGGAAAATATTCTATCAGTATTTGCTGGAAGGATAGCAGATACAGGGGTAGATCCAGAAATTATGCTAAAAAAAATGGTTTCTAAATTAAAAAGAAGAAAAAATTTTAAAATACTATGGGCAAGCACAAGAGAAATACTGAATATTATTCAGGCAAATAGAGTTGGCTGCCAAATTATTACTGTACCCTATGAGCTTTTCTCAAAAATTAATTTACTAGATAAAAATTTAACATCTTACTCGCTAGAAACTGTTAAAATATTCTATGAAGATGCTTTAAAATCTAATTATAAAATAGATTATAAAAAAATCTAACGTACAACAAAAATATTAATACAAAACCAAAAAAAATGAATTGAAAAAAATACTCTGATATTTTTTCAAATGGGCACTATGATTAAGTTTACAGAAGAAAGACAATTTAACGTAACTGATGCTAACAACTATTAAAATTTTTCTTATATAAATTATTATATTTTTTTTAAATATATTCTTAATATAGTCAAAATATATCTTAAACTCTCTTTAATTATTGGAATTTTAGAATCAGAACCATCATCTTTATCTGAATAAGTTACTGGAAATTCTGAAATTTTAAAATTTTTACTTAAAGATAGGTGAGTCAATTCAATAAAATAGCTTGGATGACCCTTTTCAGTTAAACGCTCTTTAATTGCATCATATAGATTCTTCTTAAATATACGAAATGTATGCGTAAAGTCCTTTAATTTTATGTTCAATAAATAGCCTCCTAAAATATTCATTAAACGTGATCCTAGGTCTCTTATAAGTGATTTGCCTTCTTGTTTTCCATTTTTTATATACCTGGATCCTATAACCATATCTAAATTATTTAAGATCATGTGTTCATACATTAAAATTAGATCTTTTGGTTCGTGTGCTAAGTCTCCATCCAACTGCATAATAATTTCACCTTTAGCTTTGGAATAACCATAGTTTGATGCTGCTCCCAAGCCAATTTTTTTACCATGTTGTTCAAATTTTACAAATTTTTTAATTTTTGAAATTTTAATTATTTCTTCTTCTGTGCCATCATTGCTATTATCATCTACAAATATTATTTCATACTTTTTACCACAAGTTTTAAAAGCCTCTTCTATTCTTAAGACAGTTCTATTGATGTTTTTAAATTCATTAAAGACTGGTATAATTATTGAAAAATATACATTTAAATTATTTAACATTTAAATACCACTTCATAGTTTTAAGAAGGCCTTCATTTAATTTTGTTTTAGGTTTATATTTTGTTTCTTTAATTATTCTGTTCGTATTTGGACACCGTCTAGCTACAGATTCTGCAGGTTCCCCATAATCTTTAATTTTTAATTTTTTATTCATCAAATTTAATAATTTTTTAACTAAGTTTAAAATTTTAATTTCTATTTTTGAATTACCTATATGGTAAAGATTAAATTTATATTTTTTCTTATTTGATAATAAATATAAATATCTAATTGCGTCATCAACATAACAAAAAGACCTGGTTTGTTTGCCACCATAAATTTTTAATTCTTTTTTTGATTTTTTTATTCTATTTATTAATTCGGGGATAACATGCTTGTTTCCCATTCTTGCACCATAAATATTATGAAACCTTATTGTGCATCCATTAATCTTATTATTTTTTATAAAGCTGCTTATTAAAAACTCACCAAAGAATTTAGAAAGACCATACGACATTCTATCTCCAATTGGCTGTTTAAAGGTGATGAGTGCATTTTCATCTGTTGGAATCTTTATTAAATTCAAAAAATAACTTTGAGAATACACCTCTGAAGATGAAGAATAAATTAAATTTTTGATTTTTTTGTCTTTAAGCCAATCTAAAAGATTCATAGTCATCTTGATATTTGATGTAAATATTTTATATGGAATTTTATAAAATAAAGAAGTTCCATTTATTGCTGCAAGATGATAAACAGTTTGAAAGTTTTTGACATTAAATTTTTTTAAATTTATTTTTTCTCCTAAATCAACTTTATAAAAAAAAACATTTTTTTTTTTTATAAAATTAATAAATTCTTTATCTTTTGACTTTGCCTTAAAAAAATTATCTAAAATAAAAACCTTATCACCTTTCTCAAGGTGTAGTTTTGCTAAATGAAAACCAATAAATCCTGCTGCACCTGTGATTAAAATATTATTCATTTAAAAAAACTCTTAATAATTCAACCATTTTTTTTAATTGAGTTTTTTTAATCATGGGATGTATCCCAACAAAGAAACAATTATCTTTTATATATCTACTTATTTTCAATGATCCAACAGATCTACCTTTTTCAAGATTTAAGCCTGGTTGATCAGGTAAACAGCCTCCCATCATAGGCCTTGTTTGTATATTATTTTTCTCTAAATAATCACAAATGGTTTTTCTACTATAATTAGACGTATTTTTAATGATTATAGGAAAAGTATATCTCGAATTAAAATAGTTTTTGACTTTTTTAGTTGTAATAAAATCTTTACTTAAAAATTTGTTTATTAATTTATCAAGATATTCTGAATTTGATGCTCTCACTTTATTTAATGCATCCATTTTTTTTGTTTGAATAACGCCTACTGATGCTTGTAAATCAGTCATTCTCATATTATATCCCATCTTAGTAAAAACATATCTCTTGTCATATTCCGTAAGGTTTTTATCTGTATAATATCTAGATGAACTGATTGTCGATTGTTTTATTCTTCCAAATTCTCTTAAAGAAAGACATTCGTTATAAATATTTTTATCATTTGTTAATATCATGCCACCTTCACCAGTAGTGATATTGTGAGCAACAAAAAAACTAAATGCTGAAACTAAACCTAAACTTCCAACTTTTTTATTTTTAATTGATGCCCCATGAGCTTCACAGCAATCTTCAAAAACCAAAATATCATTTTTTTTAGCTATTTTTAAAATATCTTTCATATGACATGGCATACCCAACGTATGAACCGGCATTATTATTTTTGTTCTTTTAGTAATCGCTTTTTTGATTTGATTTATATTTATATTTAAGGTGTCTATGTCTATATCAACATATACTGGCTTTAATCCAATTTGAATAATAGGCATTGCTACCGTGGCAAATGTAGATGCAGGTATTATAACTTCATCATTATTTTTAAGTTTATAAATATTTTTTAATGCACTAAGAGCTAAAAGATTTGCTGATGACCCTGAATTAGTAGTAATACCATATTTACAACCTATTTTTTTTGAAAAAGCATTTTCAAATTCTTCAACATTTTTACCTTGAGAAATATTACCTATTAAAAAATTACCTATTAATACTTTTGCTTCTTTATCTGAAAATGATGGTTCACTTAACGTTATCCTATTTGATGTAACAGTGTTTTTTATAATTTTATAATATTCTTTTAAATTTTTGTTAATATTGGATAGTATTTTTTGTTTAGCTTTGCTCATAAAATTTTCTTAATCCATTGTTAATACTGATTTTGGGTTTCCACTTAAAAAATTTTTTAATCTTATTTATATCTGCATAATGGTTTTTATCTCCAATTAAGTTCTTAGTTTTATTATTCGCTAAAAAAATTAACTTTTTTTGTTTATTTGATATCTTTAGTAATTTTTTTACAACAGATTTAATAGATAATGATTTACCAAAACCCACGTTAAATGTATATATTTTTTTGGCTATTTTTTTTTTTAAACACAAATTAATCACATCAACAAGATCATTGGCATGAAGAAAGTCTCTCATAATTTCTGGTTTTTTAATAATTATTTTTTTATCTTTTTTATTATCAATTTTTTTTTTTAACATAGGTAAGAATTGTGTTTTTCTTGAATTTTGTCCATAAATAGTAAACGCCCTTAATATTAAATAGCTAATCTTATTTAGTTTTATAAATTTCTTTATTAACTGCTCTGAAGCAATTTTGCTTTTTCCTAGAGGCTCACAAGGATTTAGCTTTAAATTTTCTTTATAAATTTTTTTTGTATTACCTGAATAAACGTAAACACTGGAGAGAAAAATTAATTTTATGCATTTGGTTTTTTTTGCATATTTAAGTAAATTGTTTGTGATTTTTTGATTATTTTTAATTTGTTCATTTTCAAATTTTTTATCTAAAAAAGTTCTAGCATCTCCTGCTAGATGAACAATATAATCAATTTTTTTTGGTAATTTTATTAATTCACTATTTTTAATGAGATCTACTTTTATGAATTTTGTTTTGTTGTCTTTTTTTAAATCAGGTTTTGTGGTTAAGTAAGTACCGTAAACATCGTAATTATTTATCTCTCTGCTTCGTAATAAATTTTTACCAATAAATCCATTGGCACCTGTTATAAGTAAGCTTTTCATTTACAGCTCTTTAAGAGCCCCAACAATCGATAACTCTAGTATTTTTTTTGAATTTAATATTTTTATATTCATCATGAGGGCAACCAATAAAAATTACATTACATGTGTTGAGAATTTTTTGGGTAGTCACTAAAAATTTATCTTTCATGTAAACATCAGTACAAAAAACTTTACAACCCTCATATATTAATTTTTTTTTTAATTTAAATGCTAAAGAGTCTCTCCTGTCATCATTATTGGGTTTAAACGCCATTCCTAAAATTCCCACTTTTAGATTTATAATTTTTCGTGTTTTTTTTAAATCACTTATTAAAAATTCTGGAAGATTTTCATTTACAAGCATTGCAGAATGTCCAAACGTGAACAACTGTCTACTGTACGCCGAAAGTTGCATTGTGTCTTTTAACAAACATGGTCCAGCTGAAAATCCAGAATTAGGAAAGTCTTTAGCTCTATCATATTTATAAATCATGGCATTTCTAATTTTCTCAAAATCTAAATTTTTATCCTTACAGATTGTGTAAAACTGATTTGCAATTGCAAATTTAATGTATCTCCAGGTATTACAGAATAACTTTGCAATTTCAGCTTCTTCATAACTTGTTTTAATAATTTTATTTGTAAGAGATTTAAAAATTTTAACACATATATTAAAAGTTTTGGTATCTGATGCAGAAATTATTTGCGGTAACTCAGCTAGTTCTTTAATTCCATTTCCTTGTGAAATTCTCTCAGGACAGAAGGCTAGGCTTACATTTAGTTTTTTATCTTTTAAAATACTCTCCAATTTTCTTGTCGTGCCAGGAAAAACTGTACTTCTTAAAATTATAATTTGTCCATTTTTTAAAAAAGGTATTATTTTTTTGAAAGCATTAAAAAAGAAATTTAAATCAGGGTTAAAGTACTCATCAATAGGTGTTCCAAGTGTTATAAAAATAACATCACTTTTATTTATACAATCATATTTATTAGTAAATCTTATCTTCAATTTTTTTTGTAATTTAATTATTTTTAAAAGACCTTTCTCTTTAAACGGTAAAATATTTTTTTTTATTTTTTCAATTTTTTTAGTATCAATATCAATACTTGTTACATCAAACTTTTTCAGGGCTAAGCTAAAAGAAAGAGGAAGTCCAACATGGCCTAAACCACCAACTATTGCAATTTTTTTTTTTATTATCATTTGATATTCAAATTTTTAGTTAGACTGGTATATTTAAAAATATTAGAATAACTTAAATAATTCCAGTTAATTACAAATAAACAATAATTATGAAAGACTCAACAAGTAAATTCAATATAGTATGTATTATAATTTCTTTTTTTTCACTTTTTTTATTTATTTTTATTTACGACTTTTACCTAACAGAAAATTTTTATAACTATAATTTTCATTATAAATCAAATGTATTAGATTATTACAGTCAAGATGATCGAATACAATTATTCCAATCGGTGTTTGATTATTATTTCTTTTTTGACTTAAGTTTGGCTTTATTAGTTTCGAACTATATCTTTATAAATATACCTAAGATTATTAAAAATTATAAAACTGCACAACATCTTCAAATAATTTGGATTATAAAAATTGTATTCATTCTTACACTGTTCTCAATTTACGAAAGAAACACAATACTTGATCAAAATGCTTATTTTTTTATATCAATAAATAACTTTGAAATTTTTGACTTTTTTGATGTTAAAAATAAGTATATTTCGGCCTACTCACCAAATACATTTGTTGTATACTTTTTAAAGGTATTGAATATATTTTTTTCAAACTCTTGGTTTGCAATAAAAGTAATTTTAACACTATTTTACCTAATAACTGTTTATTATGGTTATAAGATAATAAATATTTTTACTAAAACAGATAATATATTATTCATCTACATACTGTCTTTCATTCCTTCACTATTTTATGTTAGTTCAATTATTGTTAAAGACATCATAATACTTCCATGTCTTTCAATATTTTTTTATTATTTTTTTCTTTTAATCTTTAAAAAAAATAAGATTGGAATCGTAAAGTATGTGTTAATAATTTTTATGAGTATTGGAATTATCGCCTTATTTAGAAGCTGGATTGCTGCATCGTGCTTGTTTTGCATGACCATGTATTTTTCTTATTCATCAGTTTATAAACTAAAAAATTGGATTCAGGAAAAAAGGTATAAAATATTTTATTTTATAGTTTTTTTATCAATTATTTTTTTTATTTTATTAAATTTATATGATGAGATTATTAAATTACAATCATATTTACAGCACTATATTAGTGATAGTTATAGAGGCTACATAAGGAGTGGAAAGCATAGCACTGGAATGAATCTATTTGATAATATTAAAAATTATGAAGATTTTTTATTTAGATTGCCAGTTTTATTTTTTTATTCAATATTTAATCCTTTCTTAGAAAAACTAGGCGAATTAAAATACCTAATCCTTATATCGGAAAATATCATAATATGTTTATTTCTTATTTTATCTTTTGTTAAAATAGAAAAGTCAAAAAGTAATCAAATATTATTAATTGTGCTATTAAGCTTTATCTTGGCTTTTATTTCTACACACATGTTTGTAAGCTATTCCAATATAGGAACGGGGTATAGATATTCTGTACAGGCAAAATTACCATTGATTATTCTTTTTATAGTTTTAAATCAGAAAAAAATTGAATATTTATTTAGTTTTTTTAATAAGAAAACTAAAAAAAATAGAATTCAGTAAAACACACAAAGTGAACCCAAAACAAATGAGAGATAAGTAATAGTAATAATTTAAGCCAGTTTTATATGGTTTGATCAAATAATTAAAATTTTTTATTTTAATATTTTTTTTTGGAAGCCTGTTTAATTCATAAATTAAATTATCTTTTTTATATTTTTTTAATTCTAACTCTAAAAATTTAAAATATGAATGTGTTATGTTGTGAATTTCATAAGCTTTAATAAAACAAAAATTGAAATAATTAAAAAAATTTTGATTTGCTAAATTACTTGGACTTGAGTGACTAAATTTTATTAAAACTTTATCTACTTGCTTTCTATCATAAAAATAACCACCCTGAAGACTCAGAGATTTAATTAAATTTTTGTCAATATTTTTAAATTCATTTTGATATTCATTTAAGAAAAGTTTATTTTCCTGCAAACATAAAAAACCTTCTGATAAAAATTGATTAAAAATATCATTCTTATATTCTTCTATTGTTAAAGCCAAAGTGGGTATTTCAAGAAATATTTTATTAACAATTTTTTTAGATTTTTTATTACTTAACATAAAAAAATGATCTTCAGCTAATTTTTTTTCATATAAAAAAGAGCTAGAATATTTATTATTACTGTAAAAAAAAAAATAGAAACTTAAAAAAATAATAAATAATAAGTAGATTGTTAAGAAAGATTTTAATTTATTGTTCATTTTTTATTTTTAATCTTTTTAGAATATAAATGATAATAAGAAAACAATTTATGGAGGAATATTACGCTTAAAAGAGAAAGTATTGGAAATAATGGTATAAGGTACCTGCTTTGTGTCAGTGGTACCCAGCTTGTGTAGGCATATATATGTCCAGCAATCAAGCTTGAAGAATATAAAAATATTTCATTATATCTATATTTTTTTATAAACAAAACTCCCAGGATAAAAAATAAAATTGCTGGTAATACGTATATTAAATTATAAATTAAATAAAAAGTAAATTTTGTATTACTACTATTAAAACCGGATATTCCTTTATAGAAACTTGAAATCCTTGGTGCAAATAAAATTTTTGCAATTCTTGATAATGGTGCTGTAATATAAAGTGAAGGTTTTTCTCTATATCGTTTTTCACTAATCATTTTAAATTTATTATTAACTTCATCAGAAACAACTAAAGGATAATAAGAACTACCACTTATTAATAGTGGATTTTTTTGTAATAGATAAAAAACATCATTTACATCTTTTTCTTCTTCAAAGTAAACTTTTTTAGAAATAACAGGTGGCTCTACTGGGTTAAATATTAAAAAAGGTTCCTCGTATGATTTAACAAATTTTTGATAATTTTTATTATAAATTATTTTCCATAAATTATATTTAGTTTTAATTCCTATAGGTGTAATTATATCATTATCTGGATATTCATAATATTTACTAAATGTGGTTAAATTTCTAATTACCCATGGTGATAAACAGGTTAAAACTATTGTTGTTATTAATAAATATCTTGAAATAATTTTTAACTTAATTTTGTTTGTATTTAAAATATCAAAAATAAAAAAAACCATAAATGAAATAAATAATATTATAGAAAATATGGGTCTAACTAAAATTATCATTGCATAGACAAATGATAGGGTTACTAATTTGGAAATAGATACGTCAAATATATAATTTTTATTAGCTTTATTTTTTAATAACCACAATGATAAGGTTATTAAAAAACTATATAATGTTTCGGTCATAATCAATCCAGAATAAATTGATGTATAGAGACAAGAAACTAAAAGAATTGATAAAATATATTTATATTTATTAGGAAGTTTTAGGGTGCAGGCTATGTCTACTAATAAAACACATGTTATCGAATCTAAAAAAAATTGTGTAAATAATATAGAATTAATATTTTCAGAAAATAAAAAAGAAAATAAAATAAGGATCGGATATCCAGGGGTTCTATTAAAATCCGGCACCCCATTCTCACCTACAACACCATAATCTTTAATTGATCTTGCAATATCTATATATTCTTGTGAGTCATCAGTTATACCCCAAGTATCAAATATTTGAAAATAATATAGAAAAAATCTAAATAAAAATGCAAATATAAATGTAAATAATATTAATTTTATTTTATATTGGCTAAACATCAATAAATTCATATGACAGATGATAAAATTTAACTATACAAACTTATTAAAAATTGTATTCATGAAAAAAAAATATGTATCAATATTTTTTTCTTTAATAGTATTTTGCATCTGTTTTTTTATAATTAATAAATATCACAATCATATACCTATTCATGAAAATACAATAACTGATTACATACAATTTGATGATTTACCTTTTTATAGGGATTATTTCATTTTTTATGATCTAACATATTCTTTTTTATTTTTCATAATGATTTTTTCATTTTTAGATAAAATTGAAAATTCATTTTTAAGTTACAATCTTAAGATAATTTGGATCATCAAGAATTTAATATCTTTGTTTTTAATAATAATTTATGAAAAAAATACTGGCTTAGATCAAGTTTATTATTTTGATATAATCAATAATGAAAAAAGTTGGGTTCATCATTTTGGATACATAAATGATTATATAAATTTTGATAATGCTACGAGTAATTATCTATTAATTTTTAATTACTTAAATATTTTTTTATTTAATACTTGGTTTGCAATAAAACTATTTTTAAATTTATTTTATTTAGCCATAATATATTTATCATACAAAATTTACTTAAAGATTAATAAATATGATTCGACTATAGTTTTTTATTTATTTGCACTATTTCCAAGTTTGTTATTATTTACATCAATAATTACAAAAGATCTTTTGATTGTTTTTTACATCATGGTATCTTTACATTGCGTACAAGAAATTAGAAAAGAGCTTAATAAGAATATAAAATATTTTATTATAATTGCTATCTGCATTTTTTTAATTACAACTATTAGAGTTTGGATGGGGCCTCTAATTTTAATTTCATTAATAACTCCTTATATTTTTGGATATTTTTTTAAATTTTTTAAATTTTTTAAAAGTTATAATCATTTTGGCTTTCTATTGTTTTTTATTTTGATATTCACTAGCCTTTTATTTTTTTTAGAAAGCAACATTTGGAATGATTTTCAAATTAAATTAATTGTAAAACAATTTGATAGGATACATAATTGGCATGCATATGATCATAATATATATAGTGTTATTGGAGAAAACACAGAAAATATTAAATACTTTCTAATTAATGATTTTTGGAGAATGATGTTTTTAAGTATTTTTAATCCATTTTTAAATCATCTGACTAAAATTCAATTTTATCCATTCATATTAGAAAATATATTAATTATTTTTTTAATTTTTTATTCTTTTTTAAATAAAAAATTTTTTTTAGATAAAATTATTTTAGCTTTAATATTCTTAGTTTTAGGGTACAGTATATTATATTCTCATGCTGGTGGTTTTCTAAACGCTGGAACATCCCTTAGGTACGCAATGCAAGTAAAATATCCTCTTTTTATATACCTAATATCCCTAAATATGAGTTCATTGGAAGTTTTAAAAAAAAAATTTATTACTTTTTATCTAAAAAACTTCGATAAATGATGTTGGCAGTGAATGAAAAAATTAAAGCGAATATTATAAATGATAACAATTCAAAATAATTTTTTTTAGTCTCAACTTCTTTAAGATTTGAAAAGATTTCTTCTTTTAATTTTTCTAAATTATAATTTTTAGAATTTAAAAACCTATAATTAAAATTATTATTTAATATACCATACTTTTGTGTAAGCTCAGATGCTTGTTGAACTTTTCTTAAATAATCTACAGAGAATGCTTTTGAAAGAATTTTATAATAACTTTTATTATTATAGCCATCTTTTATTGTCCATTCTACTATTAGCTTGTCAAATAACGATCTACTTTGAATTGTAATACCTTTAACAATAAGTGAAGGACCTCTTTGGACATTTTCAAGTTTGTGAATTTTTATAGATGCAAGCTCTTCATAAATAGAAATAATTTTTTCAATAGCCTGTTCATCAATTATTTTACAAAAATTGCTAAATTTAGTTGAAATATCATAAAATGAACATTGAAGATATTCTAACAAGTATTCTATTTCACGCACATTAAAATTAAGAGAAGAAAGAGGTTTCGTTACGAGAGGAGCCAATGTTATTTTATCATATATATACAGAAGAAATCCATAATTTAAATCTCTTATTAAGTTAACTTCAGAAATAAGATCCTGGTAAGCCTGATCTTCTAAAAAATTATTACCTAGCGTTGCAACATATTTAGTATGTTTTTCAATCTCTCTATCAATTATAAATCTATAATAATTTAAAAATTTTTCTTTTTGAGTACTTTTAGATGTAAACAAATTTATTGTTACTTTGTCTAGGTGTTTTGGTAAAAGATAATATGCACCTTCCAAACTAATATTATTTAAAATTTTTTCTAATTCCTTAAATTCTTTTTTATTCAGTTTTTTATAATCTCTATACTCGTACTTATAATTTTTATTTGTTTGAGTAAATCTAACTATTTTTGCAAAAATATTATCTATATTGTTCTGATATCTATCTTTATCCAAAAGGTTACCTTTGAAAAAATTTTCATATAAATCTAAACTTTGTTTTAAATTTTCATAATCGTAATATGTCTTAAGCAAAATATCTCCTGACAATCTATCTTGAACAAACTTATGATGATTAAGCCTACCTGAAAAAGTAAAAAAATATATGCTTACAATAAATGTGGTAAGGCTAAATACATACCAAAAAAAATTATTTTTAAAAATTTGCATTTTAAAATTATATTATATGAATCATATTTTATAACAATTAAGTTTCTTATTAAATTTTTTTATTTTTATAGAATTTTTATTTAAAAATTTTTCAATTTTTTTATAGCTATATGGCGTATCGTATTTAGCCAATAAACCATCTAATGTATCCATTATTGCCCATTCTTCTAGTTGTTTTTCATTCAAGGGCAGCTTTCCTTGATAGTCATAAATAGGAAAAATATAATCCCAAAAAAAATTTAGATTTATATTGAAAAACTTATTTACTGATCTTCTACAATATAAAAGTTTTTTACAATTTTTATTTAAAAAACTATACAGATCATCATATGAAATTTTGAAAAATTTGATTATATTTCTCCAAATATATTTTGAATTTAAAAATCCTGTTAATGGCTGAGTATAAATATCAAAATATATACTTCCAAATTGGTTTAAAATTTTTTTCATTTGAGTAATTGAGGCAAGTGGGTCAGGAGTATGCTGTAATACCCCTCTACAAATTATAATATCAAAACCTATTTTTAATTTTCTTAAATTATTAAAATCATCCTGAATAGCAATTACATTCTTTTTATTCTTATAATGGTTGAAAAAAATTGCGTCAGAAAGATCATTTATTATCAATCTTTTGCAATATTTCGTTAAATATTCAGAAAATCTTCCAGGACCACATCCAATTTCAAGTACTGTCTTATCCTTGAAGTCTTTATACTCATTAAAAGTAATTTTTTTAATAAATTTTTCAGATATGTTA
>TARA_B110000027_G_scaffold111542_1_pt1 | contig 15661 bp, 14 predicted proteins | sample TARA_B110000027 | Tara Oceans TARA_B110000027 (sample SAMEA4397101) | marine metagenome | biome: Polar Biome; feature: [SRF] surface water layer (ENVO:00010504); material: water (ENVO:00002006), including particulate matter (ENVO:01000060) such as... | depth 5 m
AAATAGTTCCTTTTGGTTTAAATATTTATATCGTAAATTTAATTGGTTTCGATAGTTTTGGTGAATATGCTTTTTATTCAAGTTTTTACTTTATTACAGCAGTCTTAGTAACCTTACGCCTTGAGCATACTTTTTTCAGCTTGAATAATAATTTAAATGAAGCTTTAAACAATAGCATTTCAACCATAGTATACGTTTCAATATTTTTAATTTCAATTATTTCTATATATTGTTTTATCAAAGAAGATTATAATTATTTAATTTCAATTATTATTGGAGCTCAAGTTGGGTTCTATGAAGTTTTTAAAAACTATTTAATAAAAATAAATAAATTATCATTAGTTACAATATGTAGATTCATTAATGCTACCATACCATTATTATTGATTATTGTTTTAAACAAAGTATTTGAACCAATATTGTCACATTTTATAGGAACATTAATAATTACTTTTATTTATATTTTTTATTTAAAGGAGGCACAAATTATTAAAATAAAAGCATTAATAATTTTTCTTAAAAAAAATAAAAAGTTTATACAATTTTCTTTACCATCAGGTTTGATTTCAGTTATTTCAGGACAGCTCCCAATATTATTGACTAAATCAATTTTTGGAGAATATTATACAGGGATACTTTCGTTTCTGATTAGAATACTTGGAGCTCCTATTTCTCTAGTTTCATTAACAATCCTTGACTTTTTCAAGAATGAAGGACACAATGAAATTAAGCTTACAAAAGCTATAAAACATACTTTTATTAAGTATTCAAAAATTTTATTTTTTGCATCAGTATTTATTTTTGTAGGTTTTTTAGTTTTTAAAGATTTTGGGTTTAAATTATTACTAAAAAATGGTTTAAATATTGAAGATGTTTTGACATATTCAAAAATTTTAATCTTTCTTTTTTGCATCAGACTAACAGTGAGCCCTTTAAGTTATATAATATTTATGTTGGAAAAACAAGAACTAGATTTATATTGGCAAATACTAAATATTGTATTTGTTCTCTTTTCTTTTTTAGCTTTCACAACTTTTAAAGACTCTATTATTTCTTATACTGTTCTTGGAGTTTTTTCCTACATAATTTATTATTATCAACTTAAAAAAATATCTAAAAATTGATTAGAGTACTTGGAATATTAATAAATTATCCGAACTATGAAGATATCATGGAATAATAGAGAAATATTTTTATTTCTACAATATTTTAGTTTTTTTTTAGTTTTTAGCTATTATTATATTAATGTTGAACTAATAAGAAATGGTTATTTAGAAAGACCGGGGATGTTAGATGTGAGTTCAACATCTGTCTTTAATTTTATATTTTTTTCTTTAATTTTATCGTTTTTTAATAGACTAGTTAAGGGGTTAAAAAGAAGCGTGTATTTATTATTTGTTTTTATATATATAATACCTTTACTAGCCATAAGTGATTCAATAAGCTTTTCGGTATCGGTTTTGTTTTTATCCTTTATTTTTTGTCTTGTTCTTGGAAAAAAATTTAGTTTTTCAATATCTAAAAAAATTACTAATTATAAATTCCCAAATTATATTAAGTTTGCTTTAATATTTATTACCGTAAGTTCAATTTTAACTATTTCAATATATGGTTTTAACTTACTATCTATCAATTTCGAGGAAACTTATAATGTACGAATGTCAAATAGAGGAAAAGGAGCTGGTTCGATAGGCGCATATTTGTTTTCATTTACTCTTTATGTATTATGTCCAATTTTAATATCTTATAGTGTAACAAATAAAAGAAAATTATTATTTATAATTTCTGTTACTGCCTTAGTCATTTCTTTTTTTGCTAATGCCAATAAAATAACTTTATTGATTTTATTGATAAGTTTAATAGTTCCATTTCTAAATATAAATAAGATAAATAATTACATAGGCCTGTTTTTTATATTATTATATCTAACAGGTTTTTTCTTATTTGGATTTTTACAATATGATTTATTTAATTTTTTTATTGGCAGAACTTTTGTTCTTCCTGCTGTATCAACTATGTTTTTTGTTGAATTCGCTAATAATAATAGTTACTATTTTTTTCAAGACTGGAATTTCATTGGAGGATTTATTTCTGATGTATTTAATATAACAGAGTATAATGCTTCAAAAACATTTAAAATTGGTGAAGTTTATTCTAAACATGAGGGTAATAATTTTAATTCCACTATTTGGGCAAATGGTTATTTAGACGGAGGACTTATTGTTATTACTCTATTTACAGTTATTATAGCTAAAGTATTTAAGTACTTGTGTAGTTTATGTACTTCAAGTCCAGAAATAATTTCTTACATATTTATTCTTTTATTATTATGTATGAATAAATCAATGAACGCTATACTGCTTGGTGGAGGGTTTCTTTTTTTCCCCCTCTATTATTACGCTTACAAAATAATTAGAAATCATACTCTTAAATAAATTTAATATTAAAATTACAGTAAACCAATAATGAAGAAAGTAATACACATATTACCATCAATTTATAGTATCGACTCTAGAGTGATAAATGAAACAAAATATTTAACTAAGTATTATGATGTCACTGTTATATGCTATCAAAACAATGAAAATGATAAAAATAACTATGGGCTGCATCTTATTGAAATAAAGCCTACTAAATTTAAGTTTTTTAATTTAATAATTAATGCAATAAAGTTTTGTAAACTAAACGATGTTAAATTAATTCATTGTCATGATTTTCAGGGATTAATAATCGGACACATAATAAACACTTATTTCTTTAGTAAATACACTTTGATTTATGACTCTCATGAACTCTGGAGTGAAGCTATTTATAAAAAAAATAAAAAAAATTTAGTTTTTAGAAAAATAGCAATTAAAATTGAAAAATTTATTGCAAAAAAAGTAAGAAATATAATTACAGTATCGAATTCTATAAAAGATTACCAAACCTCATATTTTAATTCAAATAACATAGAGGTTGTAAGGAATATCCCTTCTTATATGGAAAAAGTTGAATCTAATTATTTAAGAGAACATTTTTCTATTTCTTCTGAAAGAAAAATTTTGATTTATCAAGGGTTAATTTCAGAAGCTAGAGGGGTTTTTGATCTTTATAATAACTTTAATAATTGTGAAGAATCTCGAAATTATTCATTAGTATATTTGGGTTATGGTCCAGATGCTGATAAACTTAAAGAATTAGTCAAGAACAATGACAATGTGTTTATTCATGACAAAGTCAAACAAAATCAAATTTCAAAAATTACTTGTAGCGCAGATATTGGAATACATCCACTTCAAAACACTTGTTTAAATCATGAATACGCTCTTCCTAATAAACTTTTTGAATATCTAAATTCTGGGCTTGTATTAATTACAACAGAATTAACTGAAATGAAAAATGAATTAGATCAAAATAAAATAGGTTTTTGCTATAGTAATTCCCTTGAGTTAAATGAAATATTAAAGAAATTAAGATTAGATAAATCCTTATATGACAGTATTTTGTCTAATGTGTCACATTACAATCTAAATAATAATTATGAGAACGAAATGGAAATATTAGAGGAATATTATTTGAAATTACTGACGTAATGAAAGCATCTCATTTAAATTGTGAAATCCCTTTCAACTATAAAGGTGTTAATTTATCAGGTTTTAAAAATAGGTCATCAACGCAGCCTTTGGGTGAAAACAAACTTTTTATAGATTTAACATTAGTTGATAGTAAATCTACGACTTATTTTATTTCAATAGATACACTTTATATCAGTGAAGAGCTCTATTTAATGGTTAAGAAAGGTATTTCTGAATTTGATCAAAATTTATCTGATATTGTAATAAATGCATCCCATACACATTCAGCACCAAATATTTTTTCTGAAAATTTTGGTCAAATTAATCTAGATTATAAAAAAGTAGTATTCGATCTCATATTATCCTTAGCAAAAAAAGCTTTATCTAATTTAGAGACTGTTAAGATTAGATTTAAGGCTTATGAAATTAAAAATAAACCTTTTGTTTTCAGACGAAAAAAAATACCTTTTTTAAACATTGTTAAAATGCTCCCGAATCACAAAATATATATAAATGATGATATTAAAAAAATAGAATTTTCAACTAAATCAAAATCGTGGAGTTGGATATCTGTAAATTGTCACCCTGTTTTTAACTCTTCAAACCAAATATCTTCTGACTATATTGGTGAAATACGTAAAGAATTTAAAAACCATCAATTTTTTCAAGGATTTTCTGGAGATATAAGACCCAATATTACATCAAAGGTTAATAGACCTGATGGTTTAATAAAAAAAATATTTTCATTTGTAATACCAGTTTTTACAATACCTGACCAAAAAAACTTTAATCTTTTTTCAAAAAAATTAACAAAATCTTTAAATACAAATCCAATAGTTGATATTGAAATTGAAAATAATGATATCAAATCAGAAAATTTTAAATTTGATATATATGAAAGTAAAAACTCTCCAACCATTAATATAAAAGTGTTGTTTTTTTCAAATTTTTGTTCATTTATATCAATTAATGCTGAAGTTAGTAATTTATATTTAACTAAGTTGAACCATAAAAATATTTTTCCTTCAGGTTGCTCAAACGGAATGATTGGGTATCTTCCAACATCAAAACAACTAAAGCACAAAGGGTACGAGAATTATTATTCACTAAAAAATTATAATTTATTAAAACCATTTTCAAAAAATAAATTAAAAGAATTAGAATTATTTTTATCAAACATTATAAAATATTGAACAAATGAAAAATAAATTAAAAGAATCTTTTGCTGAGGCATTAGACGTAAGTATTGAAATAATTAATGAGGAGCTTGAATATAGAGGTATTGTTGAATGGGATTCAATAACACATATGTTTCTAATTTCGCAAATAGAAGACGATTTTGATGTTTCCATATCCCCTGATGATGTCATTGATATGAGTTCTTTCTCAAAAGCTTTAGAGTTAATTAAAAGGTTGAAAAATGAATAAAACAATATTAATTACAGGAGCCAGTGGTGGCATAGGATTTTCTTTAGCGAATAAACTTAAAGATCAATTTAACCTTATTTTAACTTCTAGTAGAATCGAAAGTGTTGATGAATTGAAGAAAGATTTTCCTTTGTGCGAAGTTTTATTATTAAATATGAAATCAATTGAAACTATTAACGAGGGAATCCAATTATTATCAAAAAAAAAAATATTTGGCATTGTTCACTGCTCAGGAATCATGAACGGTAATATGCTGTTATTTGAGAAACCAGAAAACTTATTAGAAACTTTTAATATTAATTGTATAGGACCTATATTGGTTACCAAAGAATTATTAAAAGGGATGATCAAGACCAAGGAAGGTTCTATTATTTTTATAGGTTCTGCAGTGGCTCATTATGGAGGAGTAGGTAAGTCTTTTTATTCAGCATCTAAATCTGCCTTATATGGTTTTGTTAAATCAATTTCTAAAGAATTAGGTCGTGCTAATATTAGAGTTAATTCAATTTCACCAGGATATATAAAAACTACACTTACAGAAAATTTATCTGATGCTGAATTAGATAATACAATTAAATCAATTAGTTTAAGAAGAGGAGGAAATGCAGAAGAAGTTTCTAGCTTGATAAATTTTCTCTTATCAGAAAATTCTAAGTATATAACTGGTGAAGATATTAAAATAGATGGTGGAATGGTATTATGATTAAATTTGACAACCTTTTCGAAAATATTAATTTAGTTAACAGTGAAGAATTAAGTCCCTACACTACTTTTGATGAAATTCATTATCCATTTGAAAATAAATTAGTTCTCTTTTACTGTAGCAACGATTTCATTGACATAAATATTTTAATTAATATTTTAAAACTTAATTGTACACTAATTTTACAAAACAATACTACTGATATTTCAAGTAAAGTTTCTATTGAAAGTCAATTCAGTCCTGACTTTATTATAGATGGAAATAGAAAAGTTATTAAAAAGTATAAAGCAGAGTTAACAAACAAAGGTTTTAATTACTTTAAAATTGATTCTCTTCTTGAAAAGAATACACTTATAGACAAAAACATTAAACTTCTATTGTCAACTTCTGGTTCAACAGGAGTAGCTAAATATGTAAAATTATCCAAGGAGAATATTGTTTCTAATGCTATTTCTATTACAAAGTACCTACCAGTTGTAAAAAATGATAATTTACCCTTAATGTTACCTGTTAGTTACTCATATGGTTTTTCTTTACTTACAACTCACCTTTTAGTGGGAGCTAGTATTTATTGTTCATGTCCTGAAATAATGTCAAAGAATTTTTTCGAATACATCGATAAGCATAATTATAATTCTCTACACGGTGTGCCCTTTACATATGAGTTTTTCTATAAGATGAGAATAGAAAACTTTAACCTTTCTTCTATTAAATACATCACTCAGGCTGGTGGAAAATTAAATGAGAATTTAACAAGATATTTTTTAGATCTTTCTGTAAAAAAGGGTTTTAATTTTTTTAAAATGTATGGTCAGACTGAAGCAACTGCCAGAATCGCATTTATTCCACCGGATAAATTAGCCTCCAAGATTAACTCAATAGGTATACCAATTCCTGACGGAGAATTAGATATTGAAAATGGAGAATTAATTTATTACGGAAAAAATGTTTATTTAGGTTATGCTAAAAATAGAGATGAACTTTTCAATTCTAATAAAAGTTATAAACTATATACAGGAGATAAAGGATATAAAGATGAAGATGGGTATTTTTATTTAACTGGTCGTAAGAAAAATTTCATGAAACTCAATGGAGAAAGAATTGATTTAGATGGCATTAATTTATTCCTTGAAAATGAATTTGATAAAGTGATTTTTTTGATAGTCAATTCGAATGATAAAAAGTTAGTTGTATTTTATAAATCAGATCAAGATTTAAACTCAGAAATAAAATCTTCATTAAAGACTAAAAATATTCGACCACAACAATTAAAAATATTTAATGTACCTGAATTTTTAATTAATATTAACGGGAAAACGGACAAAAATCAAATGATTAAAAATTACTTATGATACCAGAAATATTAAAACACGATGTATTTAATTATAATCAACTTGAAAAAGAAAGATTGTTATTTAAAGAATTAAATTTTTTGCATAACTATCATTTATTAAATTCAAAAGAATATCAAAAATTATTTAAAAAAAACGATACTTTAAAGTCTAATTTAATAGATTTTCCTTTTTTACCAGTTAGTTCATTTAAAAATCATAATTTATATTCTGTAAATAAAGAAAATATAGTTAAAACTCTAACATCTAGTGGAACTAGTGGAGGCGCTGTTAGTAAAATACATTTAGATAAATATACTGCAAACCTACAATCATTAGCACTTTCTAAAATCTTTGGAAAAATTCTTGGAGATAAGCGTTTACCAATGTTAATCGTTGATACAAAAAAAATATTAAAAAATAGGCGTGAGTTTTCTGCAAGAGGTGCTGGTATATTAGGGATTTTCCCCTTTGGAAAAGACCACACTTTCTGTCTAAACGATGATTTAAATCTTAATACCAAAGTTATAGAATCCTTCGTAGAGAAATATAGAAATCAGAAGATTATAATTTTTGGATTTACTTTTTTAGTTTGGAGTTCTCTAATGAAATCTGGACTAAAAATAGATTTTTCAAATTCAATTCTAGTTCATAGTGGAGGTTGGAAAAAATTAATTTCACAAGGTATTTCTAATTCTGATTTCAGGAAAAAACTAGCTACTTTATTCAATATCACAGACATTTATAATTATTATGGAATGGTCGAACAAGTAGGAACTGTTTTTATAGAATCTGAAGATGATTCATTTATATCACCAGTATTTTCAGATATTATAATTAGAGATCCTAAAACACTTAATGAAGCAGAAGACGGAAGTATTGGTTTGGTTCAGATCGTTTCTTGTCTTCCTAAAAGTTATCCTGGCCATTCAATTTTAACTGAAGATTTAGGCTATATAATTCCACGTAATTCAAAAGAAGATAAAAAAAGATTTAGAATATTAGGTAGAGCTAAAAAAGCTGAAATTAGAGGCTGTAGTGATACATTAAAATAAATATAAAATGAGTTTTAAAGTTTTAATTGGAAATAAAAATCCGTACAAAAATAAAATTTTGTACACACCGTACGATAATTTACTAATAGAATTTTGCAATGTATTCTCAAAAAAATTAATTAAGAGTAAAAATTTATCACCAGAAATTTATGCTTTTGGGTTCTGGCTAAGGAGAGGTAATATAGAATTGATATTAAGTGAGTTGCCTTCCTCTATTAAAGCACCTATTGGTAATGTTTTTCATGTTGCTCCTAGAAATGTTGATACAATGTTCTTATACAGCTTATTTATTTCATTTCTTAATGGAAATAATAATGTCATTAGAATATCCAAAGACACATCCGAGAATAGTTTAATTCAAATAATAATAAAGATACTTAAATCTTTACTGAGTGATCAAAACTTTACTGATTTAAAAAAAATAATTCATATTGTTTCATACGATCGAGATGATAAAGTAAATGAATATTTCTCATTAAATTCTGATGCACGGATAATTTGGGGTGGAGATAATACAATAAACTATTTCAAATCGATACCTACGAAGGCTAGAGTTAAAGATTTTTATTTTGCTGATAGAATTAGTATTGGTATTTATGATGTTGATTCAATATTAAAGTTAAATGAAAAACAAAATTTAATTTTTGTTAAGAATTTTTTAAACGATGTAATTTCTTTTGATCAATTAGGTTGCTCATCCCCAAGCACTATATATTTTTTAGGAGATAACGAATTAAATTTATCTAAAGTCATCAAAAAAATATTAAACACGATTGAAGAGTTAGATATTTACAAGGACTATGACTATGCTAGTTTTGCTGGTTTTAAACTAAATCAAATTGTTGACGACACAATTTCAGGAGTTATTAGTGATCATTCATTTAAAACTACTTTAATTCATTTTGTTAGATTGAAAACTAATGATGGTCTTGTTTCTCTTAAAAAGACTTGTGGTGCAGGATATTTATATTATGACTTAACTACGATGAATGATATATCTCACCTATTTAAAGATAAAAAAATTCAAACAGTATCATATTTTGGTATCAGTCCTAAAGTAAAGACTACTATTGTAAACCTAACATTAACCAACCCAGGAGTTGATAGAATCGTTCCATGCGGAAAATCTCTCGATTTTTCACATAAATGGGATGGATATAACCTTTTAGAAAACCTTTCAAGAGAAATTGTTTTAATTTAAAATTTTTATAATGAAAATAATCACGATAGTAGGGGCCAGACCTCAATTTATAAAATCTGCTGTATTAAGTAAAGCTTTTAACGATAGTTCAGAATTCGAAGAAATCATTATTCATACAGGTCAACACTATGATACTAATATGAGTGATATTTTTTTTAATGAATTAAAAATACCAAAACCAAAATATAATTTAAACATTAATTCAGCATCTCATGGTGCAATGACAGGAAGAATGTTAGAAGATATTGAGAATATTTTGATTGATGAAAAACCAGATGGAGTATTGGTTTATGGGGATACAAATTCTACTTTAGCAGGTGCATTAGCTTCTAAAAAGATAAATATCTCAGTTTTTCATGTTGAAAGTGGGTTAAGGTCTTTCAATATGAAGATGCCTGAAGAAATTAATAGAATATTGACAGATAATATTAGTGATCTTTTATTTTGTCCATCAAGTGTCTCAATAAATAACTTAAAGAATGAAGGGTTTATAAATAAAGCTTGTAAATTTATAAACGTGGGTGATATAATGTATGAGTCAGTAAAACTTTTCTCCGATTTTAAGGTTAATATTCCATATGATAATTATATTTTGACTACAATTCACAGGCCAGAAAACACTGATAATGAAAACAAGTTAAAGAATATTTGTAATGCTTTAAACATACTATCTAAAACTAATTTGATCTTATTCCCGATACATCCAAGAACACAAAATAAGTTGAAGGAATTTAATATTAAATTATCAGATAAAATTATAATCCTTCCTCCAAAAGGATACATAGAAATGTTATCAATGTTGGATTCTTCACAATTAGTTCTCACTGATAGTGGAGGACTTCAAAAAGAAGCATATTTTAAAAATAAATATTGTGTTACTGTTAGAGATGAAACAGAATGGAGAGAATTAGTAGATGAAGGAGTTAATATAATTACCGGTGACAATCAGAATAAGATATTAAAAGCTGTTGAGAAGTTCCAAAACAAAAAAGAAATATTACAAAAGCCTATTTATGGTTCTGGAGATACTTCAAAAAAAATTATAATAGAAATGATAGATTTCTTTAAACAAAAGAAAATTTAATAATATATTAGATAAATGAAATGCTAAAAAATATAAAGAAAGTACTAGTATTAGCGCCTCATACAGATGATGGGGAGTTTGGTTGTGGTGGAACTATAGCTAGACTGATAAAAGAAGGTGTTGAGGTGCATTATATAGCCTTTAGTGCCTGTGAACAATCAGTTTTATCTCACTTTCCATCTGATATTTTAATTACGGAAGTAAAAGAAGCTACAGAAATTTTAGGGATAAAGAGTGAAAACTTACATCTACTAAAATATGATGTTAGAACTTTTAACTATAATCGACAAGCAATTTTGGATGATATAATTATGTTCAGAAATAAAATTAATCCAGATTTAGTCTTTATTCCATCAATTAATGATATTCATCAAGATCATGCTACTATCGCCAACGAAGCGGTAAGAGCTTTTAAGTTTTGTAATATATTATGCTATGAAATGCCTTGGAATAATTTTAATTTTGGGAGCACAAGTTTTATGCTTTTGAGTGAAGAACATTTAAATATAAAAACTGAAGCTTTAAAAAAGTATAAATCTCAAGAGCATAGATCATATGCAAGTGAAGAATTCATTCGCTCTTTAGCGAGAGTTAGAGGTGTGCAAGTTGGACAAAAATATGCTGAGGTTTTTGAGGTAGTAAGATTAATAAATTAATAAATTAATAAAAAAAAATGAAACAGTTAGTTCGTCAAGTAAAAATTATAGGTACAGGTTCATACACACCTGAAAAGATATACACTAATAAAGACATTGAGGATTTTGTAGATACTAATGATAAGTGGATCTATGAGAATTTAGGGATCAGAGAAAGGCATATTGCTGCAGAAAACGAATCTACCAGTGATCTCGCTACAAAAGCTAGTTTAAAAGCAATAGAAAACTCTGGTTTATCGGTAGATGATATAGATTTAATAATTGTAGCGACTGCAACTCCTGATAGATTAGCACCTTCAACTGGAGCGATAGTTCAAGATAAATTAGGAGCTTATAATGCTGTTGCATTTGATCTTTCGGCTGTTTGTAGTGGTTTTTTATATTCTATGTCAGTAGCAACTCAATTTATTGCAGCTGGAGTATATGAAAATGTTTTAGTTATAGGTGCAGACACTTTTTCTAAAATAACAGATTGGAAAAGGAGGGATTGTGTTTTTTTTGGAGATGGAGCAGGAGCTGCAATCTTTAGTGCAGGTAATATAAACCAAGGATTTCAAGCATTTCGTCTATTCACAGACGGAAGGGGGAAATGGAATTTCACTATTCCCGCAGGAGGCTCTGAAAAGCCTGCAAGTAAAGAAACTGTTGAAAAAGGAGAACATTTCTTTGAAATGAATGGCAGAGCTGTATATGAAACAGCTACAAAGGCATTACCCAAAGCTATAAATCAAGTTTTAGAAGATACGGGATTAACTATTTCTGACATTGACTATATGATTCCTCACCAACCGAGCATTCGTATTTTACAAAAAACAGCAGAAATAATTGGGCTTCCATGGGAGAAAGTAATGACCAATATGGAAAATTATGCAAATACTTCTGGTGCTACTATTCCATTATTATTAGATGAAGTAAATAGAAAAGGTTTACTGAAAAAAGGAGATACCATATTATTTGCAGCCGTTGGTTCAGGATGGACATATGGAGCATCAATTTTAAAATGGGGATAAAATAATAATTATGATATTAATAACAGGAGCGTCTAAAGGAGTTGGGAAGTATTTATTAGAAGAGTATTTAAAAGGAAAAGAAAAAGTATATGGGACATATAATAGTACTTTGCCTAAAGAAATAACAGAAAATAAAAACTATACTAGGGTAAATGTAACTAGTAACCAGGAAATTGAAGAATGGATAAAGTCTATTGATCTTGATGAACAAATTACACTCATAAATTGTGCAGGAATTTCATATAATGCATTTGCTCATAAATCTGACCCAGAAAGATGGAAAAAAGTAATTGAAGTTAATTTAGTTGGGTCTTATAATGTAATCAGACAATTATTACCTCATATGAGAGATGTTAATTTTGGACGGATTATCAATTTTTCATCAGTTGCAGCCCAAAAAGGAACACCAGGAGTGAGTGCGTATTCAGCATCAAAATCTGCTTTATGGGGCATGACAAAAAGTATAGCCGTTGAGAATGCTTCTAAAGGAATTACAATAAATAATATAAACTTAGGTTATTCTGAACTTGGCATGATTGAACAAGTGCCAGAAAAGTATAAAGAGGCGATTATAAGTCAAATTCCTAATGGAGAGTTTTGTAAAAAGGAAGATGTATTTAAATGTGTAGAGTTTTTAAGAGAGAACTCCTATACGAATGGTAGTTCAGTAGATTTAAACGGAGGTATTTTTTAAAATAAACTATGGAAGAATTTGAGGATTTAAGCAAAAACATCAAAATTATAGCTAATAAAATAACTCTAGGAATTGGAGTGAGTTTCGGAAATAATATTGATATTTCAATTAAAGGAGATTTTGAATTAGGAGATTATAGTCATTTAGGAAATGATACTCATATTAGAGGAAATAATGTAAAGTTTGGAAAGCATTTATTTAATAGCTCAGGACTTAGAATTGGTGGTGGTGGAAGACAGCATCCAAATGCTAATTTTGAAATAGGTGATCGATGCACAATTCATAATAATTTTATTAATATATGTGAGCCTGTTAAAATAGGTGATGATGTTGGGTTATCGCCTGATGTATCTATATTAACACATGGGTACTGGCAATCTGTATTGGAAGGTTTTCCTGCTACATTCTTAGGTGTCACTATTGGTAATAAGGTGATAGTCGGATTTAAAAGTATAATAATGATGGGGGCTTCAATTGCAGATGATTGCGTAATTGGAGCAAATTCGGTTATAACTAAACCCCTACTTGAAAAAGGTATATATGCTGGTACACCAGCTAAATTTATAAAAGGAATAACCCCTTTATCAAATGATGATCGCAAAACAAAAATAAATGAAATCATTAATGTTCATTATTTACCTATTGCCAAATACCATGGAATTAAACCAGATATTAAAATTAAGTATCCGTTTATTGAACTTAATAAATTCCGTTTTAATGTATTAAGTTTTGATTATTGGGGAGAAGAAGATGAAGAAACAGATGATTTAAGGGACTATATTCGAAAATGGGGCATAAGAATATATACAAAAAGACCCTTTAGAAGTAAGTTTTAGAATGAAACTTTAAATAAGAGTTTAATACAGTTCCAATATTCTTATGGAAATATAATCTTTAAAATAAATTTGATGTCAATTCAAAAAAATAATATTTTAAATCCTTTAGTGTCAGTCATTATACCTTGTCGAAATGAAATAAATTACATCAGTGATTTGATTAATTCTATATTTATCAACGATATTGGCATGGAAAATATTGAAATTTTGATAATAGATGGAATGAGTGATGATGGGACAAGGGATTTAATAATCAAAAAATTCGTATCTAAATATAAAAACATATTTTTGATTGATAACTTAAAACAAAAAACTCCATATGCTTTTAACATTGGTATAAGAAAAGCAAAAGGAAAAATTGTTTCAATTATTGGTGCAAGACATATTATTTCACCAAATTATTTGTCAGAAGTGTTTAAAGTATTGACAAATGATAAGAACATAGGATGTGTAGGTGGTGTAACTCAACAAATTTTTGAAAATAAAAAAAGTAAAATAATCAGCAAAGCTATGTCTACTTCATTTGGAATTGGATTTTCGAATTTTAGACTAATTAGAAAAGATACATACGTTGATACAGTTGGCTCTCCTTCTTTTCGGAAAAATATTTTCGATGAAATAGGTTTTTTCGATGAACAGTTAACAAGAAATCAAGATGACGATTTTAGTTTTAGATTGGTAAAACAGAAATATAAAATACTACTAAAAGCTGATATATGGATGAAATATAAAGTAAGAGCAAGTTTTAGAATGTTATTTAAACAATACAAACAATATGGTTATTGGAAAGTATTTGTTAATAAAAAACATAAAACTGTTACTACTCTAAGACAATTATTCCCGATGGTTTTTGTGCTTTCTCTATTTTTATTAATACTATTAAGCCTTATTTTCCCAGCAATTACTTATTTGTTGATTTTTGAATTAGCATTTTATACAGCCTTGAATATGTTTTTTTCTTTAAAAGATAATGGCTTAAATTTGATAAATGGATTTAAACAGATGTACACATATTTAATATTACATATTAGCTATGGATTAGGTTATTTAGAAGGTATTTATGATTTTCTACTACTAAATAAATTACCAAATGAAAAAAACGAAAAACTATCACGTTAATATTTATAAACGATTTTTAAATGTATAGAAGTAAAATACCATTTTGCCTCCCACTAATAAATAAAGATGTAGAGCTAGAAGTTCTCTCTTGTTTGAATGAAACAGGTTGGTTAACAACGGGGCCTAAAGTTAAAGAATTAGAGGATGAAATAACCGCATTATGTCAAACGAGTTCAACTATATGTGTAAACTCATGGACCTCCGGTATGCTGCTTTTAATAAGGTGGTTAGATTTAGATGAAGATGATGAGATTATTGTACCCACGTACACTTATGCAGCATCAGCATTTTCAGTAATTAATTCTCGTGTTAAATGTGTTTTTGTTGATGTTAATAGTGATTTTACAATCAATATTGATGAAGTCGAAAAAGCCATTACTAAAAAGACAAAAGCGATTATGCCTGTAGATTTAGGAGGCCTTCCAGTAGATTATATTGCACTTAATAGCCTTTTAAATAAAGGAAGTGTTAAAAGTAAATTTAATCCAAAAACAGATTTTCAGAAAAAAATAGGTAGACCTATCGTCATTTCAGATGCAGCACATTCAATAGGTTCTTTAATTGATGGAATTCCAACTCCTCTTTTTTCAGATTTTAGTGTTTTTTCTTTTCATTCCGTTAAGAATATAACTACAGGTGAAGGAGGAGCAATAACTTTTAAAATTTTCGATGAGGTAGAAGATGGATTAATACTTAAAGAATTAAGATTACTGTCTTTAAATGGTCAAAATAAAACTGCATTTGAAAAAAATTCTATAGGCGGCTGGAAATATGATATTACAACCAATGGATTGAAAGTAAATATGCCAGATATTAATGCAGCGATTGGATTGGCTCAAATCAGGAAATATAAAAATATTTTATTACCTGAGAGAGAGCAGATTTTTTTAAAATATAATTCAATTTTATCTCAAAATGCATGGGCTATATTACCAACATTTACTGTTAATAATAGAAAATCATCATGTCATTTGTATCAATTACGAA
>TARA_B110000027_G_scaffold75465_1_pt1 | contig 15462 bp, 15 predicted proteins | sample TARA_B110000027 | Tara Oceans TARA_B110000027 (sample SAMEA4397101) | marine metagenome | biome: Polar Biome; feature: [SRF] surface water layer (ENVO:00010504); material: water (ENVO:00002006), including particulate matter (ENVO:01000060) such as... | depth 5 m
TTGAAGCATAAAACCATCACCACCTAGAACAATTATTATGTTGGATTTTTTTAAAGATGTAACTTTAACCTTTTTAATTAGAATTGATTTAATTTTTAAAGAAGCTTTCGTTCTATCAAAAACTAAATGTACCTTGTCTCTCATCAAGTGGTGCCCTCGGCCAGACTCGAACTGGCACTCCAAAAAGGCACGGATTTTAAGTCCGTTGTGTCTACCAATTTCACCACGAGGGCATTCCAATTTATCATTCTTATAACTCACTTTATAAGAAAAATAATATTTTTATATATAAAATTAACATATCTAATAAATAAAATTTACTTATTAAATTATTATAAATGCAGTAGTTAAACTAATTTTTACAATTTGAATATTAAATAATTTTTTTTTTGTAATACCTAAAATTTTTCCAGTCATCATCATTTGGAAATTTATAAATTTTTGTAGTTTTCAATTTTTTAATAGATTTAAAATTCTTTTGAAGACATTTTATAAGTAAAATCGGTACTTGCTTATAACATTTCAATTGATTTTCGAACAATGAAGAATCTTTATTTAAAAAAATTTTTTTTTGTAAAATCATATCACCACTGTCAATCTTTGAGTTGATTTTATGTATTGTAACACCAGTATATTTTTCATTATTTGACATTTGTTGAAACATTGTCCAAACGCCAGCATATTTGGGTAATAAAGAAAGGTGCACATTAATTATTTTATTATTATATGCTTTGATTAAATTACCTTTATAAATTTGACTAGCAGTATTAATTATATAATTATAATTTTTTTTTTTAATCAAATTAGTTAAATTTTTATTATTTAAATTCGAATATTTTATAAGATTATATTTGAAGTTTTTACTAATTTTATTAATAGAAATATTTATGCAAATTTCATTTAAAAAACAGTTAATAATTTTTGGGAAAAATTTTAGAATAGATAGTTTGAATAATTCAGTGAATTTAAGTTTAAAAAAATTATTCAGTAGATATTGTTGAGAAGAGTTTTTGTAATCGGATTTCAATATAACAATATCTTTTATAAAGTATTCAGTATTACCAATTTGTTCACTGAATTTTTTTAAAAAAGATGATTGAAAATATAAATCATCAGCTATAATTAACAATAATGATTTTTTCATTATAATATATGAAACTATATATCAAAAAAAATATTTCAATAGATGAAAAGAAGTTTCAACCGAATTCTTTTTTTTATCAAGAAAAATGGATCAATTTAATTGAGAAAAGCTTTAATTATAAAAGGTTTTACATAGTATCAAATGTAAAAGAGAATAAATTTACAATACCATTTTTAGAAAGTATTTTTTTTACAAAAAAATATCTAATATCATTACCATTTAGTTTTGATAATAATTTACAACATAAAATTGAAAAATATTTAATTACAAATAGTAGCTATCTTAAAAAAATAACAAAAAAATATAATGACATAATTATTAAATCTAGATTTATAGATTTTCAAACTAATTTAAATCTTAAAACAAAGTATTATCTCTATTTATTAGAATTGAATGACAATTATAAAAATAAATTTTCAAAAAATATAACAAGATATTCTAATAGTAAAAATATTAGTTTTAAAATTATTAAAGATTTTAAAACTAAAGAATTTAATGAGTTCTACAAAAATTATATACTGAATTCAAAAAATTTAAAAACATTTTTTTACCCTAAATTTTTTTTAATTAACATGTTTAATGACATGCCAGATAATTTTATTTTAATTAATGCATATTCAGAAAATAAATACCTAGGAGGGCAAATAATATTAATTGATAACAAAAACTCAGAAGCAATTTATTTTATTTCGTCTAAATCATTAATTGGAATGAAAAAATCAGTTGATAAAATTCTTTTATGTAAAGTAATGGAAATTTGTTACACAAAAAAAATTAAAATATTTAATTTCGGTAAGGCAAATATTAAAAACAAAGGATTAAACGAATTTAAAAATAAATTTGGTGCTACCAGATTCGAACTTAATTATTATTCGATTAATCAGCTTAATTATAATATTTTGGATCAAAATAGTTTTCTAAAAGATCTTGTTAAATGTATTATAAAATTCTTACCAACAAAAATATATATATTCTTTAATAACAGAATATTTAAATACTTAAGTATGTATTAATTAATAACTTATATTTATTTTGAAATAATTTTTCCTAAGCTATATGCGTTAGCAACAGAAAAATATGTTACAAATTTAAATGTATTAATATTTATTGCAGATTGATCACAAATATATAAATTTTTTTGACCCAATACTTCTGAATCATCATTTATAACTAATTTCTTATTTTTTTTATTAAAAAAAATTCCATAATAATGTTTATCAAAACCAATTTTTTTTTTAAAGATTTTTGAAAAAAAGGTTGAATTAAAATTATTTAAAAACATTTTATCTAATCGTAATTTAATTAATTTTAAAAACTTATTGGTAGTGGATTTTTTTATTAAACTATTAATAAAGAAAAAATTTTTATCATTCTGAAGACATGCGTCACAATATTTTGAATTAACAAATGCATTATAAAAAACAATTTTTTTTAATAAAAAGCTAGTAGTAATTAAAAATAATTTATAGTTAAAGATGGGTAAAGTTTTTTGAAGATGTTTTAAAACAAAATCTCCATAAAAATCAATTGTTCCACCAAAAAATTTGAATTTATCTTCGTAAAACTTAATTGGAAAATTAAATTTTTGAAAATTGAAAGATTTAAAAGGAAAAAAAGTAAAACCATTAAAATATAATTGATTTTTAAAATATATCTTTTTTAATTTAAATAATCTAGAGATAATGACAGCTGTACCTATTGTACCTGAAGCGAGAACTAATTTATCACAAGATATAAAGCTTTCTTTATCACCTAATGTAATTATAAATTTATCTTTAATTTTCTTAACACTTGTTAAAGAAGATTTTAAGTATTTCAAATTTTTAAATTTTTTAACTCTTAAAATTTTATTATTACTTAGTAAAGTTTTATTTTCAAAAATATTTATTTCATTTGAATCTTTAATATCATTTATTAAAAATTTTTTAGAGGTAAAATAATCATAATAGTTCTTATTATAAATTTTATTAAATTTTTCATGTTCATTAAATATTCTTTGCATAAAACCATCTCTCATTAACTTTAAATCTTTTTTTTTGAACTCAGAATAGCCACCAAGCCATGTTGATGCTAAACCCCCAAAATTACAGGATGTAAAAAAATTAGTTTCATTATTTTGTCTAAATCCATTAAAGGAATTATCTTTACCTTCTAATACACAGGTGCTCTTAAATAATTTTTTTTTTAATCCTTTTAAAAAGAAGAAGGAAGAAATGCCAGAACCAACTACAACTATTTTATAATTTATCATAAAAACTATTTATAACATTTGAAACATATAATATATCAGTTTTTGTTATTTTGTAATGTGTTGGAAGAAGCAAGGCATTGTCAGAAAGATAATTTGAATGCTTCATTTTAGTATTGTTATTTTTATACCAGTGACGGCGTAAATATATTTTTTTATCTAAAAGATAAGCGTATAATTTTTTAAAATCTTTTTTAACTATTATTAAAAATTCTAGATTAATTGACTCAATATTTTTAGGATTAAATAAAATAAGATTTGTATTTTTGTTTAGATGATTAAAATAAATATTTGATTTTTTTATTCTTAATTTAACATCCCTTTTAATGTAACTCTTTTCTTTTGGGAAAAAAAAATTTCCTAAATCATTGAATTTACAATTTAAGTGATTTTCAGTAATTTTTTTGTTGTAAAATCCTGGATAAATTACTTTTTTTAATGAATTAGATTTATTTAACTCAATTTTTTTAATAAAAAAACTCGACATATACTTGTAAAAAAAATTATTAAAAAGAATATTTATAATAGTAAATTTAATAAATGATTTTAATAAAATAATATTATTCAATTTTTTTAGTTTATTATTACGTATTTTTAAATAATCAAAATCTTTCTTAAATTTAACATATAACGCACCTCCTAAAATAGTATGGAAATTTTTCATATAATTAAAACTAAAAAAACTATAATTAGAATTTAAATTTGTAATCTGTTTATTTGAAAACTTGACACCAAAATTAATAGCCAGATCTTCTATTATTTTAATTTCTTTATATTTTTTTATTATGTTCGATATTTTATTGAGTGTTTTCTTATTTGAATACAAGTGTGTAATTAGAATAATTGCTGTTTTTGAGTTAATTTTTTTTTTTAATTCATTTAGCTCAGGCAAACCTGTTAAAATATCAATATCAATATATTTTATTTTTGCACCAGATAGCTTAATAATTTTTATAATAACTGGCAGTGTTACTGGAGAAAGAATAACTTCATTTTTTCTACCTGTAATTTCTTTTTTTAAAACATGATATAAACAAGATCTTCCGAGTGAATAAAATAGGAAATTCGAACTATTATAATAACTAGTAATTATTTTAAATAAATTATTTTTCTTAAAAATATTACTTAAATCAAATTTAAAATAAAACCTGTTAATCATGATTTTTTTTATAATTAAAAATGATTAATTACAAATAATAACTTCACAATTTTAAAACTGCCTGCCACTAAGATAATTAAATAACATTTATTTGTTATTTTTATTTAATTAAATAAATTGTATAAAAGAATAAATAAAGTAAAAAATTTATTCTTTTTTATTAATAAAAAATTCAATGAAAAATTTTCAATATACATTAACGATAATTATTCCAACCTATAACTCAAGCAGATATATAGTTAAAAATTTAAAGAAATTTATGAAATTGTTAAAATTAAATTTCACAAAATACAATATTATAGTAGTAGACGATAAGAGTGCAGACAATACTATAGCATTAATAAGAAAAAATTTTAAATCTATTGATTTAATTTGTAATAAAACAAATTCTGGAAAAGGTTTTTGTATAAGAAAAGCATTAAAATTCTCAAAAAAATCTAAATATTATATTTTTATTGATGATGATTTACCTTATTTAAAATATTTCAAATTGTTTTGTAAAAATGTTTTATCATCAAAATATGATCTGGTTGTTGCTCAACGCCAAAACAAAATAAATGATATAAACCTTAATATAAGAGTAAGAGAAGTGTTTTCTAGATTAATCAATCTAATTACACGTAAAATTTTTTTAATACCATATAGAGATACACAGGCTGGTTTAAAAGGGTTTAATAATCTTTATGCAAATAATTTCAAAAAAATAATTACAAATCGATTTCTATTTGATTTAGAGTTATTTTTAATTACTATAAAAAAAGATGCAAGAATTAAAACTATTTTTGTAAATTCAGAGAAGAAAAATTATAGTCTGAGTTTAATCTATTCATTAAGTGTATATATATCAGTAGTTAATGATCTTGTAACAATCTATAAGAAATATATTAAAAATTAAAATTTTTCTTAAAATCAAACTTTGAAATCACAATTATTAATATTGAAAAACATGCTCCTATAAATCCTGATGAATAATTTAAAATTGGTATAGAAATTATTGGAAAGATAGAGTAAGCAATTAAATTTCCAATTAAAGCAAGTTTATAATTATTTTTAATTTTTTTATTTTTAAAAAATTCATAAATGAAATAATTAATTATTACTAAGAGATAAATTAATAGAACACCTATTTTTGCAAAAATAGTTTCAATAATAAGTTTTGGGTTATTAATTATGATTTCGAAAGTTTTCTTTTTAATAAAGTTCATATGATCCTTTGTCACCCCCACTTTATTTGAAATATATTTATCTACATTAATTTTATTTTTTTCAGTTTTATACTTTTCTGGTAGCATATCGACACTATAAAGATGTGCATCTAAAAAACCTCCTGGTACATAATTGTTATTTAAAAAACCTAGGCCAGTATAGAATGTAAAATAAAAATTATTTCCTGTTACAGTGTGTTCAAAGGGATATTGTTGATTTACTTTTTTTATATTAATATTTTTAATTTCATTCACTTTATTACTTATAATGAATAATGAAAATATACTTGCTATTGTTAATGCGCAAAACATAATTTTTGGAAATAATTTATAATTAAGTTTAATTCCTATAATTAGTAAAAAGATAACATATCCCAAATAAGATGAGTTTCTCATTGAACCAAATATAATAATTATAAATAATGAAGATATTGTTAAAAAAATCAAATTATCTAATTTATTATTTTTATTTATTGAGCCAATAATTAAAATAGGCATTATACTTGAAACAAAATATATTAATGATGACGCCTGTTGTTTAAAAACATATAAATTAATTATTAAAAAAACACAGACTAAAAAAAATATTAATTTTTTATTATTCCAGTTACTTTTAAAAAGAATTTTAAAAAGATTAAAAAATAAAACTAAAAATATAATTGTAAAAAATGAACTTACTAATAATAAAATATTGATTTCTAACAAGTTCTGAAAAAAATTAAAAAATAGCTGTATACCGTCAGAAAGAAAGTTTTGAGGTAATATTTCTGATTGAAAGTTGCCTTTAACTCTATACTTTAAAAAATATAGGTTTTTATTTTGTAATACATCATTTGTATTAAGTAATGAAGCTGATTTTCCCCAATTAAAGCAAATAGTAAAAAAATTTCCACAAAACTTTTCCCACAAAGAATAATCAAGATTTATCATAAACTATATAATTTTTTTATTAAACAGTTTTGCAAAAAACATCACTAGTAACAAAAATATAACAGGTAAATAAAAATATGATTCATATATAATATTTAAAGATGAATTCTTTATATGATCAAAATTCTTAATAGATTTTCTAATAAGACTAATTGAATAAACACCAGGTAATTGAGCAAGTGACGTCATAACTATAAAATTTTTCCTTAATTAAATACATTAATAAACTTTTTTTATCACTTTTAGATATTTCAAATAAAGCTATTGGACCAATTGATTTTTTTGGTTCGATATCTTCTGCTCTATATTTACTTCTAAAAGTTGGCTTAAAATTTTTAGATTTAGTTTTTAAAACAAATGAAAAGCATTTACCCCCTTAAATATTACATTATGAGTAATAAATCTAGCAATTCGCTTAAGTTAATCTTATTATATTAGTATCTTATAAATTTTATTTATAAATAAAAAATGACTAGACTAGATAACTATAATTACATGAAAAATCTCACTGATTGGGTGGATGAGAAAGATATCTTTAAAAAAAAATTTGTTTGGCCAAGACAAATGGAAATTCACTTACCATCAAACAAAGAAATAGCTTGTGATTTTCATTGTTTTTACTGTCAAGGAAGTAAGCTAGATATGGCACTTGGTTTGGATGAAAAAAAAGCATTAAAGTTGATGGAGGAAATTGGTCCCAATACTTTTGAATATTATATTTATGGTGGGGCGTATACAGAACCATTATTAAATCCATATTTTATGGATTTTATGAGATTAACGAAAAAATTGAATGCTCATTTTGGTATACACTCTAACGGCTCTCAATTGAAAAAACTTCAGGAAAAAGATGGATTTTGTTCAGAATTAGTTAGTCTAATGAAAAGCAAATATGATTATTTTTCATGTAGCTTAGATGGAGGCTCTCCAGAAAGTCACATGAAAACAAAAAATATAAAATATGATGCTTGGACAGATATTATCGAAGGATTGAGAATTCTTGTTTCAGAGAGAAAAAAACAAAAATCAAATGGATCAATTAGAGTTGCTTATTTATTAAACAAATGGAACTCAAGTGTTGAAGAATTAACAAAATTTATTGATTTAATGAAAGAGATCAAAGTTGATTCATTAAGATTTTCTATTCCCTATGCACAATATGGAAATGAAGTTAAAAAAGTACAAAATTACAAGCAAAATGTTGAGGTTGCAGAACACAAAAAATTTAAAAAAATTTTAGAACCGTATATGTCTAAAAGTAAAGATGATAAACCATTTGTATTTTATTTTGCACCAGAAAATCAAGACATTGATAGAATGACTGTTGAAAGCTATAAGCAATGTGCCTACACTTATTATCAAACTACAATGGGATCAAGTGGTCATATTTATAGGTGCTCAAGTATAGCAACACCTTCATTTGATTATGGTATTTTGGGCAGTCAACCTGAAACAGTAGAAGAATTAAAACAAATGATTAAAACATCTCAAGATAAAGAATTCCATTGTCACACATGCATAAATTCAACAGCAAGATGCAATAGAATGGCTTTAGAAATAAACTCAGAGTGGAATATTTATAATAAAGAAAATAATCATATGGCAAAAGAAGATAAAACTCTTTATGTGGGAGAAAAAAATAAAAGAGCAGAAGGCAAACATGTCTATGAAGATTTTAACAAAAGATGGACTAGAAATACTGGCTAATAGACAACTAAAGTATGATTAAAATTAAATAAAAAGTAAATTTTAAAACCAGATAAGTATTTTGTTAAAAAAAAACATAGCATTAATTGGAGTAGGTTACTGGGGTAAGATTCACCTTAAATATATACAAAAAAATAAAAATGTTAAAATTTCTCATATTTTTTTCAAAAAAAATAAAAATATCTTAAAAAACAATGAATATAAAAAAAATAATATTACAAATAATATTTCCACATTAATAAATGATAGATTAATTGAATATGTAGATATAGTCACACCAATATCTACCCATGCAAATCTTGCAATTAGATTTGCTAAAAAAGGTAAGAAAGTTTTAGTGGAAAAACCCCTTCTTATGAATAAAGGAGAGCAAAATGAATTTAACAAGTTAATCAAAAAAGACAAAAAAATAATTACTGTTTCTTATCCATATACTTTTTCTAAAAGCTTAAATTATGCACAAAAAATTATTAGGAATAAATTATTAGGTAGTATCAAATATATTAATATTGAAATAAATCAGTGTGGTCGTTTTATGCAATATGGAGTAAACCATTTGTTGGCACCTCATGCTATTAGCATCCTCTCAATCTTTCATGATATCGACAAAATTGAATTACAATCAAAAAATATTATTCAAAAAAATAATAAATGTGAAACATCTATTATTTTGTGTACAAAAAATAAAAAATTAATTGGTTTAATAAATTTATCTTTAAATTTTGCTCAGTTAAACCAAAAAAAAAATATCTGTACTATTTATTGTGATAAAGGAACAATAATTTGTGATTTAAATAATAGAGATAAGACTTTAATAGCTTATGAATATAAGAGAATTAAAAAAAAAAATTTTACAGTTGCAAGAGTTAAAAAAATTAAATCAAGATTTTATGATGAAAAAAATAATATGAGCTTTGTTGTAAATAATTTTTTAAAAGAAAATAATAGTTATGGAAACTCTAAGCTTACAAATAAAATTAATTCCTTTTTAAATTATGAAAAGCTTAGAAGATAAAATTTCAATTATAATACCTGCTCATAATGAATCACAATCAATAGATAAACTAACATTTAAAATTATAAATACATTTGAAGAAAGTGAATTCTCAAATATATATGAAATTATTATAGTTAATGATGGTTCAACAGATAATACCGAGGAAATAGGAAATTCAATTTGTAAAAAATATAACAAAGTAACTTTTGTTAATTTAAAGAAAAATATATCTAAAGCTTATGCATTAGAAGTGGGAATAAATTTATGTGTTGGAGAAATTATAGTAAATATAGATGGAGATTTACAGTATTCTACTGAGGATATTATTAAGATGATTAGAATGATGAAAAATGAAAATTTAGATATTATAAATGGATATAGAGAATTCAGACAAGATCCTATTATTATGAAGTTATTATCAAAAATTTATAATAATTTTCTTAAAATTTTATCAGGATTAAAATTAAAAGATTATTGGTGTGGAATTAAAATTTATAAAAAAAAAATCTACGAACTTATGAATTATAGTGGATTAGCAAGATTTATTATTTTTTTTTCGTATAAGCATAATTTTAAAATAAACGAAATAAAAGTTGATCATTACAAGAGAGAGAAAGGTACAACATCTTATAATTTTTTTGATAGAGTAGTTTTAGCATTAAAAGATATTTTTACATTATTTATTTATATAGTCCTTGATAAAAAAAAAATTTATCAAATAAAAAAAATAATTTTGATAATATATTTATTTATTGTGGGATTTATTATTTTTTTAGGAAGTATTTCATTTAACGAATTTTATTATTTGGTAATTAGTCTATTATTTTTTACATCATTAAATTTTATGATTAATTATTTTATAAAATCAAAGCACAAAACAGAATTTGATTATAAAGATTATATAAAATCAATTGTAAAAAGTTTAAAATAACCAACAATAGTTAAAATTAGTAGATTGAAAATTTCCCTAACAAACTTAAGTTATACGAAGTTAAAATTTGAAAAATTTTTAGATATTGTAAAAAAAAATAATCTAAAAAATATTGAAGTTGCCCCTACTTTAATAAGCAAAAATCTACTTAAAAATCCAAATAAGATAAAAGAAATATTAAAAGAAAAAAAAATAAAAATAATTTCATTACAATCTCTTTTTTATGAATTTAAAAAAATTGATAATAAAAAAAAAAATATTACATATTTAATAAATCATATGAAAAAAATAATTAATTTTTGTTTTTATCTTAATATAAAAAATATTTCTTTAGGCACATGTCCATCAAGAAATTTAAATATAGATAAAAAAGAATTATTAAAATTCAATTTAATTTTATTTTCAAAATTTGCAGATATTGCAAAAAAAAAAAATGTAAAAATTAATATTGAACCAATCAGCCGCAAATATGGAAATTTATTTTTAAATAATGCGTATGAAGTATTGGATTTTATAAAAAAAATAAAAAAAAATAATATAAAATTAGTTTTAGATACGGGAAACTGTAAAAGTGAAAAAAGTAATTTTCAAACTTTTTTTTTAAATAATAGAAAATTTATTAATCATATTCAAATAAGTCATAAAAATATAAATAAATTAAATATTAATTCAGTTAAAAAAGAGTTAATATTTTTAAAAAATAATAAATTTAAAAAAACAATTACTATTGAATACCTATCAGAGTATGGAAAAAAAATTGACCAATTACAACATATCTAGATACGCTTATAAGACCCTATGTGTGGATTAACTGGGGCTATTAATGTTGACATTGAGGGCGGTCAGTTAAACTCTATTTTAAATAAATTAAACCATAGAGGTCCAGATGATAAAGGTTATTTTCTTGAAAAAAATAGAGGATCATCAATTTTTTTTTCACATAATAGACTAGAAATTGTTGATATTTTTAATGGAAAACAACCTATGATTTCAAGTGATGGAAGATACTCACTAGTATACAATGGGGAAATATATAACTCTAAAGAACTAAGAATAAAATTGGAAGATTTAGGGTACAAATTTATTACCGATCACTCAGATACAGAAGTTTTAATTCATGGGTTTATAGAATGGGGGAAAAAACTCCCAGAATTTTTAAATGGCATGTGGTCGTTTGCAATTTATGATAAAAAACAGAACAGCTTGTTTTTAAGTAGAGATAGATTTGGTGAAAAGCCACTTTTTTACTATTTAAATGGAAATAAGTTTATTTTTTCATCAGAACTTTCTGGAATTACTCAGTTTAAAAAAATTAATTTTGATCTTAATATATTAAATCTTAAAAAATATTGTGCGCATGGATATTTTCCACTTACAACAACACCTTACAAGAATATTTTTAAATTGTCTGGGGGGCATAATCTTTTATTGGATATTTCTTCAATGAAAATGAAAATTGAAAAATATTGGGACTATTCTATAGAACCAGATTATTCAATTTCAGAAAATGAATGGAAAGAAAAAATATTTTCACTATTAGAAAATTCTGTTAAACAAAGATTGGTTGCTGATGCTTCGGTTGGAGTTTTTTTAAGTGGTGGCTTAGACTCTTCAATCATTGCATATTTAGCTCAAAATAATTCTAAAGATAAATTAAATACTTTTGCAATTAATTTTAAAGAAAAATCATTGGATGAGTCGAAATATTCTAATTATTTAGCTAAAAAAATTAACTCATTACATCATCAAGAATTAATTGACCCAAATAATATAGAAAATATCTGTAATGAATATTTTTCTAAAATTGATGAACCCATTAGTGACAGTTCATTAATTTCCTATTATTTGTTATGTAAATTTTCACAAAAAAAAATAAAAGTTGCTCTAGGTGGAGACGCGGCAGATGAATTATTTGCAGGTTATGACACCTTTAAAGCAATTAAATATATTAAAATTATGAAAATTTTAAAACAAAGTGAAAAAAATCCGTTAATAAAATTTTTTATTTCAAAAATATCATCAAAAAATTCACATATGAATTTAAAATTTAAAGTAGATAGACTTACCAGATATGATGAGAACAATTTGAACACAGCACACGTAAAATGGCTATCTCCTATGACCGAAGAAGAAATAACAGAAATTTTTAATGAAAAAACGACAGATGAAGAGCTGTATTCAGAATCAATAAATCTTTGGCAAACAAATAATTATAACAATAACATTGATAAGAGTTTAGAGTTTTATACAAAAATTTTTCTACAGGATCAAATTTTGGTTAAAACAGATCGACTAAGCATGATGCATGGACTTGAAGTACGGTCACCCTTTTTAGACTATAATTTAGTCGATACTATAAGGAAAGTCCCCTCCAAATTAAAACTTAACAAAAGTATAGCTAAATATATATTAAAGAAAACATTTGAAAAAAAACTTGGAAAAAGTTTTACATATAGAAAAAAAATGGGTTTTACGGCCCCACTGTCAAAGTGGCTTATGAGAGATAGTGATACCCAAAAATTAAAATCAAAATTATTAAAACCAAAACAAAAGCTTTATAATCTAAAACTTCAAGAACATAGGTTACACATAAAAGAAAATAGAATTTATTTATGGAATTTAATGAATCTTGATAACTTTTTATATAAGATTCATTTATGATGAATTGGATTAAAAACAGTAAAATTTACATACCTATATTTTTAATTATACTTTTTTTTTTATCTTACTTAAGAAGTCCTGATATTTTTAATAATGGTAGATTCTGGGGTGAGGATGGTGTTGTTTATTTTCAACATGCAATAAAAAATTCTTTTTTTGATAATTTCTTTAAAATTTATACTCCAACATCAGGTTATTATAATCTTTTTCCAAGAATTGTTGCATTAATATCAAGCAAATTTAATTTAGAATATGCTCCTCTAGTTAATAATTATTTATGTTATTTAATTATACTTTATATTTTTTTTATAATATTATTTAATGCTTCTTTTCTTTATAAAAAGACAATAGAAAAGTTTATTTATTGTATTTTAATTCTAGTTTGTCCAACACTAATACCCGAAGTTTGGTTAAATAGTGTCAATGCCCAAATATATTTATCAATTTGTGGGATATTAATTTTATACCTAAAAGATAATACAAAATTGATATTTAAAAAAATAAATTTACTAGTTATCTTCATTGGAGGCTTTTCAAGTATATATGTTTTTTTGCTTACTCCATTTTTTTTTATAAAATACCTAATTTTTAAAAATAAATATAATTTACTAAATTTTTTAATACTTTTAATGTCATCATGTTTTCAGCTATTTTTTTATATTTATTCAAAGATATATGATAAAATGATAATAAGAGATGTATCTGGAGAGCTTAATTTATCCTATATCTATACTTTTTTTTATAATTCTTTTCTTAAGCTTTTTTTTCCTAGAGAATTTATTATTAATTTATACTCTATTACTACAAGCAATAAGACATTAATTCCATTTGCATTAGTTTTGATTATTACAATATTAATATTTTCAGTTTTTATATTTTATAAAATTATAAAAAAAAATTATGTTAAAATTCCTATTATTATATCTCTAATGGCAATATTATTTTCCGTATTATTTGTAATTATTGTGTTTAGTGGAGAAAGTCTTGCAGGCAGGTATGCAGCTTTACCAGGTTTTTTGATAACTTTACTTATTTTTCATGTAGCATTTTATAAATATAATAATAATTTTTATAAAAATTATTTTGTTTGCCTATCTTTACTAATTTTATTTACAGGTTTTCATGAATATAGACCAAACGATACATATAGGATTCAATATCTTGATTGTATAAATAATTGTAAAAGCTGGAAAACCCAAGTCGAGACATATAAAATAAATACACTTAAAAATGAATTAATTATTTGGCCTTATAATATTGAGGATGATTTATCAAAGTTTGAATATAAAAATATCATAAAAATGGAAACTAAATAATTATCAATGAAATTTTTATTTTAAATAAATTTTTCTTTAATTAAATATATTAATAATTTTTTAATGCTTTTTTTAGAAAGTTATAATCTAAATTACAATCTTTATATCCACGTTTAACAATATTTAGATATCTCTCTGTGGGAAACATGAATGAAGATTTTTTTACCATTGAATAAGTCATAATTTTTTTTCTATAATAATGAAAATAATATTTACTGTAAAGGTTCGGATAGTCTTCATAAACATCAAGTTTTTTTTCATCGCTTTTAGAAATTTCAAATAGTCCACCATGTACAATTGAGTTTTTTTTAGGCTCAATGTCTGCGGCCCTGTATTTACTTCTAAAAGTTAATCTAAAGTCTTTAAGATTTATTTTTTTTATAAAAATACTATCTTTACACCTTTTTTTCATTTGTAAATGATGAAGATTACTACCATAAGCAAAATAAAGCATTTATCTATCCACTACTTCAATTTTCTTTTCATTAACAAATTTTAAAATTTGTGAATTACAATTGTCAATTTTTGATTGATCTTCAGATCTAATTACAATTGAAACTCCTAGCTTTCCTGCTTGAAAAAAAGGATAACTTCCAATCTCAACGTCCTTGTTATTATCTTGAACTTTTGTTAACGAGTTAGCTATTTCACTTTCAACCGTTCTTAAGCTTATGGTTAAGCTTAAAATTGGTTCCCCTCCAACGATATTATTGGTTAAACCTCCTAACATTGATTTTAAAATTGATGGGACACCAGGTAAACAAAATACATTTTCAACACTAAAGCCTGGAGCACCACTTGTTGGATTTAAAATTAAATTAGCATTCTCTGGCATCCATACCATTTTCTGTCTACCTTCATTAAACTCACCTGGCTTATAATATGCTTCTAAAATCTTGTAAGCTTCCTTATGTATTTCATATTTTAATCCAAATGTTTTTGAAACAGATTCTGCTGTAATATCATCATGAGTAGGACCAATACCCCCTGTTGTGAAAACATAATCATAAGTTGTCATTAATAGATTTAATGTTTCAATAATTTTTTTTTCAATATCAGGTATGACTCTAACCTCCCCTACTTTTACTCCAATTGAATTCAGCCAAGTTGCTAAAGTTGAAGTATTAGTGTCTTGAGTTCTGCCAGATAAAATTTCATTACCTA
>TARA_B110000027_G_C16122455_1_pt1 | contig 15202 bp, 10 predicted proteins | sample TARA_B110000027 | Tara Oceans TARA_B110000027 (sample SAMEA4397101) | marine metagenome | biome: Polar Biome; feature: [SRF] surface water layer (ENVO:00010504); material: water (ENVO:00002006), including particulate matter (ENVO:01000060) such as... | depth 5 m
ATCAGTTTCAAGTCCAGATGATTTGATAGGACTAACGAATGCAGATGAAGTTTTTTCTGTTGATTATTATCTTAACTCTACAAGAGTATCTGCAGTTTTAGCTACCGCTACAACTGATAAAATTTACGATCACTCTAAAGTAATCTGTGATAGATTGAATAGCGCTAGCTTAGAAGATGTAAGAACGGTTTTAGTAAGAGGTCATCAAATTATTAGCTCAAAAATAAAACAAGCTGAAGGTCAAGTTGAATATACGCTAAGCTTCTCAATAAAATTAGGGAGTGTGGCAAATGAACTATTTAGTTTTTGGAATATTGATCAATACCCAGTAGGAGATTATCAGAATTTTCAAATTTGGGGAAGTTCATTTTCGCAAGTGTTTTCCATTGCAAATTATATTTTAGATAAGCATACTGAAAAAAACGGTTTGATAAGTACCGTCGAGAAAAATGTAATTCCAAATGTATTTGTGAAATCTGGAGAATATTTAAATGGCTTTATAAATTTAAATATAATAAATAAAACAAATGAAACTTCTATCGACTTCTCTGGAAGCTTTGCAGAAACTGAAGTTTCTGATCGTACTTTTATTAATAATAGCTATGCTTTAAGTGGACAATATAATGACACTTTATCAATTGAGACAGGAATTATTTTTGATATAGGGTTTTCTTTGCAAAAAAATAGTAGAGCTCAAAAAGACGCATTGTATTTGGCAGATGGCCCATGGGGTTTAGATTATCTAGATGAGTATGCTACCGTTAACTTTTTTGATATTACTAGTTCTGATAGAATGTATTCAGATGAAATTTATGAAGTAGATAGAAATGCAATTATTTCTGGTGAGGTTAAAGGAAATATAAACTTATTTAGACATATTTTGCCAGGTAATCAAACTTTAGACATTGCTGATTATAATTTCATCAATTTTTTAATTACTAATAATGAGCCTGTAGAGCTTATAATTATGCAAGAAGAAGACAGAGATTGGGAGAATAGAATTCGATATACAATTCCTTCAAACAATATAGAAAAAACTGTTTATATTCCTTTTTCGGATTTTGTTGATGGATCTGGTAATACTGTCCAAATAAAAAATATCAAAACTGTAGTTTATTCAATTATTGGAGATTATAATAATACGATTGCGTTTGCGATGTCTATTCATAATTTATCATTTAGTAAACAAGGTGTTTTAGGTGTAAGCGATGTGAATATTGGAAAAAGTACGAAGTTAATAAATTACCCTAATCCATTTGAATATAGCACAACAATTAGTTTATTGGAAGCATCTAATAATGTTATTATTCAAGTATTTGATTTACTTGGAAGGCAAGTTGATTTTAAGAATATTAGCACAGGTTTTGCATCGAAAAAGATTTATTACACCAGTCCAAACTTAACAAGAGGAATATATAAATACCGTTTAAAAGACGACTATAATAAACTGTTTTTTGGGTCGTTCCTGATTAAATAGTTATTAGAATATTTTAAATGCTACTGTTTTCTAAAGAAAGGTTTGCGTAATATAAACCACTTAAAACGCAAACCAATTTCTGTAAAAGTAAAACCTGCGGCAGTAGCAGATGCTATATTACTTTTAGACCCGTAAAGAGTTAGTATACTTCTTTCAGAGAATTTATAACCTAGTTTAGATTGTATTCTATATGTTCTCTGTTTCTTGCTGTTTTCGATATATTGAAACCCTGAAGCTGCAGTTAATTCATAGAACCATTCGTTTTCCTTTGTAATATTTTCATCTTTAATAATATTAAAAAATACTTCATATGCGTTAAATTTACTTGGGCTAAAATAAATAGTTGGAACTTGATTTTTAAATGAAATATTTTGATAGTTAACACCTGCTTTTAATGAGGGTTTTTCTAAAATATTGTAATACAAAGAAGTGAAAATTAAATTTCTTGTATTCGTATCATTTTGTGTGGTATAATAATATTGGGTAAACCAACCTAATCTAAAGTTAGTGTTTAAGCTATAATTTATTAAATAATTGTTCTGCACAATGTTTTCAGCTAACAATGCTGCATTAAAGTTTTGAATTTCTCTTTTGTAACCTAGTTCTAAGTTTTGAAGTTTAAAAGGTTTTGTTAGTAAAGAAATATCAGCTACTAATTGATTGAAAGTATTCGTTTCTGTTTTTGAGGAAGCAAGTCCAATAAGACTTTTTAATTTAATATTATGAAGTAGTTGATAGGAAACACCTCCTAAAACATTATTTGAGGTAGCTTTAAGACCACTTAATGAATTACTTGTGGTTCTATAGTTATAACTTCCTAATAGTTTAAATTTTGTAGAGAAAGAGAATTCTGAAGTTGCTTTATACGAATACGCTTTGTTGTTTCCATTGTCAAAAGAATAAGAAGATTCTGCAACTACAAAAGGGGTAAAACTTTTATCTAATTTCTTTATAAAATTAACTGCATCTTTTTGGTTTTTATAAAATTTCAAGGTGTTTTCTGCACTTTTATAAGATTCTATAAAATAGCCAGAAGCCTTTAATGCATTTGCTTTACCTAGATTTCCGTCAAAAGAAGTCGTGTCATTTTTCAGAATACGGTTATAATCATTAATACTCTTCTCAAAATTACTTTTATAGATGTTCAAAGAGGCTCTTAAAGATAATACCCAATTTTTATTTGGATATTCATTATTTAATTTTTGAATTAAAATATCTGCTTTTTTATATTTTCTATTCCATATTAATGCCTGTGCATATCTCTCTTTGGTTTGTTGTAATAATGATTCAGAAGTTTTATTACTGATATAGTTAATTGCTTTAGAGCTGATTTCTAATGCTTTTTTATTTTTCCCTTTTAAATGTGAAACTAATGCGAGGCTGTTTAATGAGGTTAATTTATTTTGAGGAGAAATCCCAATAGTTTTATAAGTTGCCTCTGCCTTTGAAAAATCACCAGAAATAAGATAAACATTTGCAATATTTTGAAGTGTTTCAATATCCTTCTTAAATAATTGTAAGTTTTTTAATAATAATTTTAGAGCAGCTTTGTAATCTCCATTTTGCACATATTGATTTGCATACCCTAAATTAATATATTTTTTAGAAGTTAGTGCGTTTAAATTACCTGGAGAAGTTAACAATGCTTTATCAATAAATTCGAGCGCTTCATTAAAAAATTTTAAATTAGAAAGTGTATTTGCATATCCTAAAAGAGCAGGGAAGCTGTTTGGTTTTTCCTTAAGTAAGTTTTTATAATAGTCCTTTGCTTTGTTGTAATTTTCATTCCATAATAAAGATTCTGCATAGTTAAGTTTAATCTCAAAATCTTGTGGGTATCTTTCCAATAAATTAATAAAAATAGTAGTAGCTCTTTCTCCGTTTCCATTAAGACCTAAAGCCCTTCCATAACAAAGTTTAGCTGTTTTATTTTTTGGATACGTAATTAAAATATTTTCGAAGAATGTTTCAGCTTGTTTATATTTTCCAGTTTCTAAATATGTAAATCCTTCGTTCATATTTTGAGATAAACAAATAGAGGAGTATAATATAAAATAAAAAAATAATTGGGTGCTAAATTTCATAGGCTTGCTTTACTGCAAGTTAAGAATTCATATCCAAACAGATTCAATGTTTCATCGATACTAAATGTCATTTCATCGAAATTTACTAGCTATAAATATATTCTTAAAAGATATTTGTAATAGAAATATAATAAGAACCTAAAACATATTTAACATGGCTTTACAAATATTAGAAAATAATAGAGAGTTTTACATTCATGGAAATATAAATTGTGATAATGTTATTTCTATCAAAAATCATATTGAATATCTTTTAGAAATAAGAAGTCATGTTACTATAAATATTAATAAAGTTACAGGAATTGACTCTCGGGGTGTTTTAACGCTTACTAAAATATATCATAATGCTTTAGTAGCAAAAAAAATATTTACCATTATAGGATTTGGCAGCAAAGAATTATACGATCATTTTAATAGCCAAAAAATAGCTTAAGAAATCATTATGGTTAATTATATTGCAATGAAAAACAAACGATTATGTTTGCTAAAAAGCGATTATAAATCTATTTTTTTCTGAAGACTTATAGTGTTTTGAGCATTTTAAAAGAAATATTTTTAACACCTTATATATCTAAATGATTGCAATTAATTTAATAAATAGGAAAATATCTCCAGAGCAATTATTCATGATTAGTGTGGTAATTGTAAATGGGGGTAATTATTTATATAATCTTTTACTTGCAAGAATATTAGGACCGGCACAATTTTCGGATGCTGCAGTTTTAATTACTTTTCTATTAACCTTGTCTTTTATTGCGATGACATTTCAAGTAGTAACTGCTAAGTTTTCCATACTTTTTAATGTAAAAACATTCAACCTTTTTGTGTCTTCAATGTATAAAAATGCTTTAATTATTGGTGTTTTATTAGGTCTGTTAATTATTATGTTTTCATCGAAACTACAAGAACTATTTCAAACATCATCATCTCTAATGTTTGTGGTTTTTGGATTTGGAGTTCCTCTTTATTTCTTTATGAGCATCAATCGAGGAATTTTTCAAGGGAAAAAAGAATTCAAATATTTATCTATTACCTATCAAACAGAAATGTTTAGTAGATTATTTGTAACGCTCGGTCTTATTTTAATTTTTGGGACTAAATCTTCTGTAACAATAGCATTTGGAATTTTAATTTCATTTGTATTTGGAATGTTTCCTTTTAGGTATAAGTCTTTTAATCTTCAAAAGAGGATTAAGATTTCAGAAGTAAATAAAAATCAAGTAAAGTATTTTTTTCTATTAACTGCTTTTTACGAGCTTACTCAAATTATTATAAACAATAGTGACATCTTGTTGGTGAAACATTATTTTAACCCTTATAATGCCGGTTTATATGCTTCTCTAGCCTTAATAGGTAGGGTAGTTTACTTTACTGCTTGGATGTTTGTTATGTTATTATTACCCAAGGTAATTGAGCTAAAAAAAGAAGGAAAAAAGACGCATTTAATATTGTTTAAATATATTGGCTACATCTCTTTTCTATCGTGCATAATTACCACTAGTTGCGCATTATTTCCTGAAACTATTGTTCAGTTATTATTCGGTGAAAGTTATCTTGAGATTTCTTCATTGTTGTGGAAATATTCTTTGGCTACCTCGTTATTTGCAGTATCAAATATTTTCGCATATTACTTCCTTTCTCTAGATCAGTATATCCCAATAATTATTTCTGGTATTTTTGGTCTGTTACAACTTGTTTTAATTATTTGGTTTCATGAAACTTTAGACCAGGTTGTTCAGATGCAAATTATAGCAATGATTGCGTTATTAGGAATACAGATTTTATTTTATATGATACTATTGAGACCTATTAAAATATCTCAAGTATTGAAATAAAAAGCTTATTGCTCTTTTAAAAACATTCATTCACCTACACATATCTGCATTCTAACTTAATAAATGCCAAATTGTTATACTTTTTTTGATCTTTACCCCGAATAAAACTTCTCTATTCATATTGGTGCAAAATAAATATTAATTTAAAAAGAAACGTCTATGAAATTGGCAATCATAACAGCTTATCCACCAAGTAAAATTACATTAAATGAATACGCATATAATTTGGTTAAGCAATTTAGGCAGAAAGAATTAATTACAGAACTTATTTTATTAACGGATGTTACTGAAGGGGCTAAAAAATTAGATTTTGTAGAGCAAGGATGTAAAGTATCAGTTAAAGAGTGTTGGTCATTTAATTCATATGGAAATATTTTAAGTGTCAACAAAGCCATTAACCAAACGAGACCAGATAGCATATTATTCAATTTACAGTTTATGAAGTTTGGTGACAAAAAAATACCAGCAGCAATGGGGTTATTATTACCATTAATTTGCAAGATTAAGCGCATACCAACAATTGTTCTGTTGCATAATATTTTAGAAGAAGTAGATTTGAAAAAGGCTGGGTTTTCATCGAATAAATTAATGCAAAACATATATTTATTCTTAGGAAGTATTTTGACAAAATTAATTTTAAAAGCAGATATTGTCGTTGTGACGATGAGAAAGTATGTTGGTGTTTTAGAAAAAAAATACAATGTAAAAAATGTTATGGCAATTCCTCATGGTACTTTTGAAGTATTAAAAAAACCCACTTTTAATTTACCAAAAGGAGCATTAAAAATAATGACATTCGGTAAGTTTGGTACGTATAAAAAAGTTGATTTATTAATTGAAGCCGTTCAAATAGTTAGAAGTATAACAAAAATGGATTTAGAAATTGTGATTGCTGGAACGAATCATCCTAATGCAACTAAGTATCTAGAATCTGTTAAAAAAAGATTTAATTATGTTCCTAAGTTAATCTTTACTGGTTATGTAGAGGAAGATGAAATCCCGCAATTGTTTAATGAGAGTGCTGTGGTTGTTTTTCCTTACACATCAACTACAGGTAGTTCTGGAGTTTTGCATCAGGCAGGTGGTTATGGAAAGGCTGTAATAATGCCAGATTTAGGAGATTTGGCATTATTAGTAAAAGAGGAGGGATACCGAGCAGAATTTTTTGAACCAACCAGCAGTGCTAGTTTGGCTAAATCTATTGAAGCAATTGTAACAAATGAAGCCTATAGAATTGCTTTAGGTATCGCAAATTATGAGGCTGCATCTGCTTATCCTATGTCTATGATTACAGGTATTTATCTAGACACGTTTCTTGATATTGCAAACGAAACTAGCGTTGAAAACAGTTGCAATTATCAAGTAAATTAATTTGAAGATATATATTCGAAAGATTTTTTCTTTTCTCCATTTTTATTTATAAAACCATAATGTTCTTGAGCATTTCTTCTCCATGGAAGCTTCCCAACCACTTCTTTTGGTATTTTATCGAAATCATATAGCGTCCAAGAGATAAAGGGAACTTTACTTTTAGTAAAAATTTCTTGCATTTCTTTATAATAAAGAGCCTGTTCTACTTCTGAACTTCCAAAAGGTCTCCAAAGACCACGATAAGAGGACACTCCAAATTCGCCTAGAACAATAAGTTTATTTGGTATTATTGTTTTTAATTCTTCATATTTTTTTTCAAAAAATCTTTTATCCTCATAGTAGTGAAAAGAAATAAAGTCTAATTTATCTTTTAAAATATTTGCACTATCAGTATCAGACCATCCAATTGTTACTGCATGGTTTTTGTCAATAGATTTTATTAGCATAATAATATGCTCTAACCAAGAAATAACAGTGCGTTTTCCTCTAGCATCAAAATCTAAATTAGGTTCATTTTTAACATCCCAAGCTAGTATTGCGTTATGATTTTTAAATCTAGAAACTATAATATCTACATGTCTGTGGTTTAACGTCCAATCTAAAACATCATAGTTTCCGTAGAAATCAAATAAAGTAACTACCACTTTGAGGTTGTTTTCTTCTGCTGAATCTAAAACTTGTTCAAGTTTATTTAGTTTATTTTCATTCACGTTAGCTTTACCAAAACTCTCATATGAAATGAAAATTCTAATTGTATTTAGATTTGTCTGTTTAATAAGTTTAAAATCTTTTTCTATTATTTTTATATTAAAATTATCACCAAACATATTCCAAGGGGTCGCTTGTGGATAGTAGTTTATTCCCTTTATGTTCAAAGAATCAACAGGAAAGGTGGTCGTTTTATCATCATATGTTGCCACGTTTTCTTTCACCAAATGTCTTATGCGCCAAAAGCCATCTTCCAATAGTAAAATTATTTTATAATTTGCAACTTCGGTAGTTTCAAACACGAATTTATTATCTTTAAAAATCTTCTTATATTCAATAATATTTTTGTCTTCTAGAACAACTAATTGGCCATCCTCACTAAAAAGTATAACATTAGGGTTGTGTCTTAAAGTGGTTCGTTCGATAGTTATTTTTTGCTTTTTATTAGCTGCTATAGTATTGTAAATATTCTTTCTTGCACTTTCTGTATAATAATCATCAATACCAATTTTTAAGTTGGTGTTAAATGCAATATTTTTTACGTACCAAGCATCTAAATAATTATTCTCAATTTCTAATAAAGTTTGTTCGTTCATTTCCCTTCCTTGGTTTCCGTCTTTTAACCAAGTAACCTTAGGTATATATTGATCTATTTTTTTTATTTTAGTATGTAATATTTTACTTCTGTCTGCACCAGTGTTAAAATAACTGTACACAGAACTTATTAGAAATATAATTACAGAAATTATTAATACATACGACAATAGTAATATCGTTTTTAAAATGATTTTATTAGCCTTTACCATAGTTTGGTTGATTGAAACATTTTATTAATTTTTGCAGTAGAAACCTCTATGTCATAATCTCCGTTTTCATAAATACTTGAATTTAATTCAAAAAACACTAAACCATCTCTAGAACTTTTTATGATTTCATTTAATAATTTTTTATTTTTATAAATTGAAAGCTTTATCTGCAGTCCATCAGGAATTATTTGATTCATAAAACTTTTCACTGGCCCTATCCTAAGTTTCCTGTTATTCTTCATGAAAACTACCTCGAAATTTTCAACTACTTTCTTATATTTAATTCCTAAAGTATTACTTTCTGCCATACCTATAATATACGCTTTTACCTTCCACTCATCATCATAATCTGGATGAATTATTTTTGCAGTTGCAACTCCAGATATTGTTGTTCCAGAAGTTTTTAAAATATTTCCTGTCTTATTTTTAATAAAAAAATAAACATAATTACCATCACTAATTATATTCTTGTTTTTATCTTTTATGATAGAGGTTGAGAAGCTTGTTATTTGATTTCCGTCTGCATATTCATGATTCCTTTGAGAATAAATAGTAAAATTTGTTGCTATTGCTGGCATAATATTTACGTCATATTCTTTAGAATTTAATCCTAAGGTTTCCGATGATAAAAGAATTCTACCAGTTTTTAAAGGTGAATAAATATATTTAAATCCAATTAAATTTTTAGTAAAAATAGGTTCATTTTTCTCTGACTTCAAAAATTGTTGTTGTATTGAAACTTTCGTGTTTTGTTTTAAAGGATTATCTAAATCATCTGAAGGTATAACGATTAACATTGTATAATCAGATCCACCAGCCTCGATACTAGGAGGCCCAATATAGGTTTCTAATGCATTAGGTTTTTCTCTTGGTGCAATCTTTAATTGACCAGAAATGAGTTGTTGAGTTCCAATAATTCTCCAATTTAAAACACCTGTTTTATTACTTAAATATTTTGGAATTTCGAAAGAGAATCTGTTATTCTTAAGTTTAGACTCAACTAAAGTACTTCCATAGCTATTAGAAAAATATATTTGATACTTATTAGTAAGTTTTCCTTCGAATTCCAAATTAATTTGGCTTCCGGCTACAAACTGTTTTTCTAAACTAATTAAAACAAGGTCATTATTTTTATGACTAGTTTTTTGAGCTATAATACAATGTATTACAAGTAAACTAACTATAACAAGAAGTTTGTTTTTTAAATTCATTATTTTGGATTTCCGATATAACTGTTTAATTCAATTTTTATATAACTATAGCAAGGGTGTGTTATTTTTTGTAATTCATTTTTTAAGTGCTTCATAATCCTATTAGGTACAATCTTGTTCGAAATACTTTCGTTTGGTAGACCGTTTACAAAACAGTTAGACATATCGTTATTTATAACAGTAATGGTATCATTATTTAGAAATGGATATTCAAAATATTGCTTTCGCTGCTGCCTAATACCGCTTTTTAAGAATAAATGATCAACCCAAACCATTTCTTTATTTTCATTATAATAGGTTATTAATAACTGCGGAACCGTAATTTCTTGTAAACCACTATTAAATAAAGTTCCTTTGATACTTTTTGAATTTATATTTAGATCACTCAAAACAATATTTTTATATAGGTCTGAGTTAGAAACATTTCCGGCAGCTTGTAAGTTAAATTTAGTTGGTTGCTCTTTTAATGCTATTGGAGTAAATTCGTCTGGATTAAAAGTATCAGGAATAGAGTCTTTAGTTTTAGTCCAGGCAATGCCCTCAAAATTTATTCTAAATGAACTAATTTCCTTTGGCATTAACTTGTGTTTTACATGATATTTGGCATTGTAAATAGCCAATTCTTTATTTATATTATTATATAAAGTTCCTTTTAAAACAATATCTGAAGGAACATTATCTATATTTTGAATCTCACCAATAATTGAATAATGATTATTAATTTTCACTAATTTAGCAGTAATTATTTCTAAAACAGGCTGCTTTAAAACATCTTCATGGTATGTTTGTTCTGTAGTTATTTTTTTTCTTCCTTGATTATAATAACTAGTTTTATTATTTGAATACAACTGATCTGGTGGTAAGTCTGAATCTACTTGTTCTGGAAGCAAGTACCACTTACCGTGTCTATTTACAACTGTTTTATATGTTGTTTTGGTTATTTTTTCAAGAGGTGTAATCCAATTTGTATTTACTTTTAAATTAACTAAGCTGTCTGTTTTTTTTATAATTATGGTTTTTAATGCATCTAATCTTGCATAAGAACTTAATAAACCGTCTGTAACTGCTATTTCTAACATGTATTGAGAGATTGATAAATTACTTTTTGGATCTATGTAATAAAAACTTTTTTCAAATTCTTTTAAATCTATTGCATCATAGTAAGCAGTAATAACATTTTCTGGAGACCTTTGCGAATCGTTCTTTAAATAAAATAAGTACAGATTATAAAATATAATGATTAAAAGAATGGCTGTCCAGACATGTATTGTTTTTAATAAATCTTTAGAAAAGTCAACATGCTTTTCCTTGTATCTAAAATAAGCCGGAGTCGATTTAGCTTTTATTTTTTTACTAATTACTAATAAGGGAGGTATATTTAATATAAAAGCAACAATTAGAACGATAAAAGGAACGATTCCCCAAAGTATTTTTTGCCAAGTAGAAACTTCCTCTTTTGATAAAATTGAAGAAAGGGGAGGAACATTTAATTTTTCCCAAATCATTATTCCGTTTTCTAGTTGCGGTAGCCGCTGCCATCCACAAAAATATAGTATAGGATCATAAAATTTATCGTTAGAAAATATATATTTTAAATTATATTTTTCTGGTGTTGTTAAAAACTGTTGCAAAGATCCAATTCCAGCAACTCCTTTAAATTTAGAATTTTCTAAACGTTCAATAGGTCTTGTTGTCAATTCTGGTAGTCGTCTTGCAGAGTGATAATTTCCGTCTACCGTCATTGCTTTTGTTTGAGCAGACAACAAAGACATTTGATCGCCAAAACCTAAGGTTAAGTACCTCCACTGATCATGTTGATCTTGATTTAAAAAATTTATAATTGGCAACATTTTTATTTTCTTTGGTTGAGAGGGTCTAAAATACCCTAGACTCATTGTGAAAATAGTCATGAATAAAAATAAACCAACTAAGAAAAAACCTAGCATGCGGTAATATACTTTTCCAAATTTTTGTTGGATTAATTTTCTTAAATCACCTTCTACAAAACGGTATGTAAACTCTCCAAATAATGGTAAAATCATAATACTACCCCAAAGTGTAAATCTATCTAACGTTAAAATATTAAATGCATTTTCACCTAGGAGTATTTTTGGTATTGGCGTTGTTTCTCCTGTACCCAAAATTAATAACATTGCAAAAGAAAGTCCGAAAAACAAGTATCGTTTACTAAAGAATCTGTAAAAAAAGTAAGGTAAAAGAAACAATAGAACACCCCAAGGAATTAAAAAAAACACGAAACCAGAAGATGTAATTTCTATAAAGTTATCTCGAGATCCATGAGGAATAGGAATTTGTGTTATAGGATTGTTTTTAGAATTAATCCAATAAGGTAAAATACAACCAAATATTATAAGAAGAGAAAGTAAACCGAAAGTTATATTTCTTTTAAATTGTTTTATGAAAATTTCAAAAAATAATTTAAAAGAAACTTCTTTATAAGAACCTACTTGATCTTTGCAAATATCTAGTATTGCCATTCCTATTATTGGGAAAATGAAGAATATCATTCCAAATATTGGCGTAACATGGTGGGATACAGTAGCAACAGCTATCAATGAAAGTGAGGTGAATAAATATCGGTATAACCCTGTTTTAAGCCATAAGTACATCTCTGGAAGAGCATGCATTAATACAGCGATTCCAATAATACTTGGCATTTGACCAAAAATATGCAAGGTTTCTACAAATGATGAAGAAAAAACAGCTAAGAGAGTTGCATATCCAGAAACATTTCTATTACCAGTAATTAAGAGAGAATATCTATAAACACCAGTAATAAAAAGCAGCATACTAATTAAGGCTACAGTGAAAAGCCCAAATTTTAATCCACCAATTAAAGACAAAATTGCCATACATTGATGAACCAAAGGAGGATAGCTCATTACTGTAAAGCCAGTATACCATTTAAAGTTCCAAGGTTCAAACCAATTATTTGTGTAATGTTCTGCAAAAAATAGATGGGTGAGTGCGTCATACGTATTTTCGAGAGTAAAAAAGAGTGCACTTCCATGAAATACAATACCTAAAAGTACTGCGGTAATCAAATACTTATTATAGGTTGCTTTCATATTAAGGATGCTTCTTTTACAATATAGTAAATATAAATACTTTATATGAGGTCTAAAACTTTATCTAACCCTCATAACCTACCATTGAACTATACAAAAGAGCTTTTAGAGCATTCAAAGGTTTTATTACAAACAAACAAAACTACTTTTGATGTATATAATTACTAAAAGTTTTAATTATGAAAGTATTAGCAATAGATGATCAAAAATTAGTTTTAATTCCTTTAACTCTTAGATTAAAAGAATTAGGATATACAGTTCTTACTGCAAAGAATGCATCAGAAGGAATAGAGCTGTATAATTCATTTAAACCAGACTTAGTAATTGTAGATATTAATATGCCAAAAATTTCAGGAATGGAAGTTATTAAATATATAAGGAATGTAAAAAAAGCTTCCACGAAAATTATGGCTTTATCAGGAAATACTGACCCTGAAACAATTGCTAGAGGTTTTGATTTAGGTCTTAATGACTATATGAAGAAGCCTTTAAGTTTATTAGAGGTTTGTACTAAAGTTAAAAGATTAATTGGCATTCCATTCACAAATAATAAAGCGATAAAAAATAATGGGATAATTATTCAACAGAGATGTGTGGGTGTTGTAATACCATGTTATAATGAAGAGAAAAGATTAGATAGTAAAGAGTTTATTAACTTTATTACTAAAAACTCTGGTTATCGTTTATGTTTTGTAAATGATGGCAGTACAGATAATACAGCAGAGGTTTTAGATAATTTAAGAAAAGGAAGAGAGGATTTTATTAAAATCTATAATTGTGCGGAAAATGTAGGAAAAGCTGAGGCAGTAAGGAAAGGGATGCTGTACATGAATACGCAAGCAGATTTAGATTATATTGGTTTTTTAGATGCAGATTTATCAACAAGTTTAATTGATTTTGATGATTTAGTATCGGTAATAGAAAACTCTAGCTACAAAATAGTAAGTGGTTCAAGAATTAGTAGAATGGGAGCAAACATCACGAAACAATCTTCTCGAAAACTAATTAGTTCAATGATTAATTTAATTATTAAAAAAATTCTTTCGTTGGACTTTAAAGACACTCAATGTGGTGCTAAAGTTTTTCATAAAGATGTAATTGAAATCTCTTTTGGGAAAAAATTTATAACAAAATGGATATTTGATATTGAAATTTTTAGAAGAATAACACTTTACTTTGGTTTAAATAAAGCAAAAAAAATACTTTGTGAGCAACCTTTAAAAAGATGGGTTCATATAGATGGTTCTAAATTATCTATTAGAGATTCTATAAAAATAATTGGACAATTAGGGCAGATTGCTTGGTTCTATAGAAATAAAAAAAAAGAAAATATATACAATTCAAAAAGAAAAGAAAGTTATTTTTTAACTCCAACACTTAAAAAAGCTTAACTATGAAAAAAGGAATAATTATTGTTTTCTCTGAAGATGAAGAACGAATTAACAAAGATGAATTAATAAATTTATCGAATCATAAAAACACAGAGCTTTGTTTAGTAAATAATGGCAGTAAAGACCATACGCTAGAAGTTTTAAACGCAGTTAAGGATAATTTAGAATCCACTTGTATCTCTATTATCGATATCAAAAAAAATATAAGAACAATTGCTGCAGTTAAAGCGGGTGCAAGATATCTTTTTAGTGTCGGAGATTTAAGGTATATTGTTTATTTAAAATCAAATATCTTATCTTATTTTAAAAATAGACAATTTGAAGTTTTGAAAAAAATTGAAAATGAATTTTTAAGTAGTTTTTTGAAAAAAAATAATAGAAAAAAAAATAGAAAATTTTACTCATCTAAAGAATTTTTATGTCTTTAAATGCAGGGATAATGTATCTGTTCCGTTACTAGCAAAATCTTTAATAATAGTAAAATTATTATAATCACTTATAGAGACTGTTGGTTTTGGGTCTATAAAATAAATGGGCGTATTTGGTTTTACGTAATCTACTAAACTTGCGGCAGGGTAAACTTGCATAGAAGTACCAATAATGACTAGGATATCTGCAGTTTGAGTTATTTTGATTGCTTTTTCCAATAAGGGTACCATTTCTCCAAACCAAACAATATGCGGTCTTAATTGATAGTTCTTTTTGCATAAATTCCCTAAAACTAAATTCTTTTTCCATTCTAAAACATCTTTTTCATCTCCAGTGCTTCTTACTTTTAATAGTTCACCATGCAAATGTGTAATTTTAGTACTTCCTGCGCGTTCATGCAGATCATCTATATTTTGTGTTATAATTTCAACATTAAAATACCTTTCTAGTTTAGCTAAATTAATATGTGCTTTGTTGGGAGTAACTTCTAAAAGCTGTTGCCTTCGCTGATTATAAAATTCTAAAACCAATGCGGGGTTTTTTAAATATCCTTCAGGCGAGGCAACCTCCATTACATCATGTCCTTCCCATAAACCATCAGAGTCTCTAAAGGTTTTAATACCACTTTCTGCAGAAATTCCTGCTCCGGTTAAAATGACTAGTTTTTTCAATAGAAAGAGGTTTGTATATATTTATTAAAATCTTTTATGACAGTAAAAATAATAATTTTAAGTTTGTAATTATGATTGACCAAAAACTATTAAATTATTTCGAAAGCTTTTTAACAGATAATAGAAAGCA
>TARA_B110000027_G_scaffold67583_1_pt1 | contig 15199 bp, 14 predicted proteins | sample TARA_B110000027 | Tara Oceans TARA_B110000027 (sample SAMEA4397101) | marine metagenome | biome: Polar Biome; feature: [SRF] surface water layer (ENVO:00010504); material: water (ENVO:00002006), including particulate matter (ENVO:01000060) such as... | depth 5 m
AAAATAAATTAAATTAACTCCAAGTAAAATGGAAACCTGCAAATAAACAGACTCAAGATCTTTATAGGGTGTTGGCGTATTTTGTAAAAAAAAATAAACAAGGCCAAGAGATACTACACAAATTACCATATCAATGGTTAAAACAATCCATCTAGGCAAATAACTTTGATGCAATAGCTTAAACTTATTGTCTTGTGTGTAAAGAAATGGAAAAAGAGTTTTAATTAATCTCAAAGGGTATTGTGATCAGTTTAATTTCAGTAAATATACACTTTATTAGGGTTTTATTACAATTAAAAATTTAGACACTATTTATCGGAAGCTGTTTGCGCAAAAATTTTCAACTGCTTTTTTAATCCTATTTTTATCATCAAGAGTTAAATTGCTACCAGAGGGAAGACACAAGCCATTTTTAAATAAGTGCTCACTTACATCACTACCGTAATATGGAGCCGTTTTAAAAATTGGTTGCAGGTGCATCGGTTTCCATAATGGTCTAGACTCTATGTTACTTTTCTCTAACTCTAGACGTAAATCTGTTGATGTGAAACCTGCTAAAACGGGATCTACAACAATACACGAAAGCCAATGGTTTGAGTACCTCTCTGGGGTGTTTTCTGCAAAAACAGTAATTCCTGGTGTATCATCAAATAATTGCACATAAAAATTATGCATTTCCCTTCGTAAATTTACATGTGCATCCAGTACCTGCATTTGTCCTCTTCCAATACCCGCACAAATATTACTCATTCTATAATTATAACCTATATGGGAGTGCTCATAATGAGGTGCATTATCACGGGCTTGAGTGGCAAGAAAAATAGCTTTATCACGTACAGATACATTCTTTGTAACTAAAGCACCTCCGCCAGATGTGGTTATTATCTTATTTCCATTAAAAGACAAGATACTAATATCGCCAAATGTGCCGCACTTTTGGCCTTTATAAGAGCTTCCAAAAGCCTCTGCACTATCTTCCAATACTGGAATATCATACTTTTTTGATATGGCTGTGATTGCATCTACATCATAGGGCATACCATATAAATGAACAGCAATAATAGCCTTAGGTTTTTTTCCTTTTTTAATTCTATCATTTATGGCCTTTTCTAAATAAGTAGGGCACATATTCCAAGTATCTGGCTCACTATCAATAAAAATAGGGGTAGCTCCCTGATACACAATAGGATTTGCAGAAGCCGAAAAGGTCATGCTTTGGCACAGCACTTCATCACCATTTGTCACTCCCAACAAGATGAGCCCTAGGTGCAAACCAGCAGTACCACTGCTAAGAGTAGCTACATGAACATCTTGCTTTAAATAAGTTGCTATTGACTCCTCAAAGCCATTAACATTTGGTCCAAGTGGTGCTACCCAATTGGTGTCAAAAGCTTCTGTTACATATTTTCGCTCAGTGCCACCCATATGGGGAGACGATAGCCAAATTTTTTCTTGCATTTAAAATTAATTATGTTATAATTTTTGCTGGATTACCATAAACCAGAGCGTTATCTGGAACGTCTTTAGTCACAACAGATCCAGCTCCAATAGTAGCCCACTTTCCTATTTTTATATTTGGAAGAATTACACTTCCAGCTCCTATCAAAGCACCTTCACCTATATGGACGCCACCTGCAACACTTGCTTGTATTGCTATGTGCACAAAACTTCCTATGACTGTATTATGAGAAACTGTAGCATTATTATTAATGATACAAAAATCTCCTAAAACCGCATCTGCATCAATAACACAATTAGGGAAAACAACGGTGCCAACCCCTATTTTTGAGGAGGGATATGCCACAACAGAGTCATGAATAAAGCTAGGGAACTCTAGATTGTTTTTTTTTGAAATTTGCTTTCTAATAACATTATTCCCTATAGAAATAATCATAGGGATATCTGGCAAAAGATCTTTAGAGAACATAACAGGCACTCCTAGTATTGACTTAAGCTTTGGCTTGTCATCTACAACAATTACAGGGCTATATTCTTGTAATGACCTTACTAATTCAATAACTGAAAACCCATGACCTCCAGCTCCATATAATTGTATATTTTTCATTTATTTCCTGTAAATGGTTCTGTTGTAGCTAATCCTTCTTTGTTTATATTTTCTTTAAACAATACTTTTTTAAAGGTTATTAAAAGTATTTTTAGGTCTAGCAAAAAAGATTGGTTGTTTATATACCAAAGATCTAGTTCAAATTTTCGGTCCCAACTAATAGCGTTTCTTCCCATTACTTGAGCCCAACCAGTAATTCCTGGCTTCACGTTATGGCGTTTTTTTTGTGAATCATCATATAAAGGCAGATAATGCGGCAGTAGTGGCCTTGGTCCTACAAAACTCATTTTACCACTAACAACATTTAATAATTGTGGTATTTCATCCAGTGAACTAGCCCTTACTAAAGCGCCTACCTTTGTTAATCTATCTCCGTCTGGCAATAAAACACCTGCAGTGTCTTTCTTGTCATTCATGGTTTTAAATTTGATAATTGTAAATATCTTTTCATTTTTTCCAGGTCTTTTTTGAAAGAAAAAGGGTTTTCCATTGTTCGCAAGACTAAGAAAAAAAACAATGAGGATAAAAACAGGACTAATTATAATAAAAACAGTGATTGCAATTAAGGTATCTAGCGAATATTTTACAACTGTTTGGTACACATAACAAATATATTAAAGATTTGCTTCCAAATTTCTATATTCTTTTAATAAAAATTGCCACATCTCATCTCTACTGTAATTTTCTGTTATTGCAATTCTAGCATTTGTTGCTAAAGATTTGTACAGCGTTTTGTTTTCTACCAATTCAAGCATGGCATTATAGGTAGCATGCTGGTCTTTCACTGGAATGAGAATACCATTGTGATGGTCTTTAATTATCTCATTACAACCATTTATATTTGACACAATTGAAGGAAGCCCCATTGCGCCACCTTGTAATACAACATTAGGAAATCCTTCTCTATAACTAGGAAACACAAGAACGTTACTCAAAGCCAAAAATGGCCTTACATCTTCTTGATACCCTGTGTGTATAATGTTGCTATTAGACTCAATTGCTTTAGTGGTTTTGTCCTGCAAGGGATTTAAATCGTTCTCAAAAGGCCCTACCAACAATAAGGTGGTTTTTGGATGTTTTTTTTGTATTGCTAGGAACGCTGCAACCATTTCATTGATACCTTTATCTTTTACCAATCTACCAACAAAAACAAAAACAAAATTATTTTGTGCAATATCAAAAGAAGCCTTTTTTGCATCTAAGATATCTTTTGCAAACAATGCAGGGTCAAAATAGGTAGTGTCAATACCATTTGAGCTTCCTTTTCCAAGTATTTTTAGTTTTTTAGGTTTGGCGAATTTTTCTGATATAATAAAATCATATAAGCCCTTAGAATTTGGATACACATTACTAGCACACTTATATGTGAGCACCTCTACAGTGTTTAAAATTTTTCTTTTAATTCCCTTTGCCTCCATTAAAGGCAAGCCTGCAACTGTATGCAATCGTAAAGGAACTTTTGCAAAATAGGCAGCTATCATTCCTATAATACCTGCTTTAGGAGTATGTGTATGAACAATAAGCGGCTTTTGCTTGCTCAAAAAACGATATAAAGAATAAACAGCTTTTAGATCATCAAAAGGAGTTATTTTTCTTGTCAATTCAAGCGTGTAAGTACTAACTCCATTATTTTTTCCGTAGCGTTGTAATCGTTTATGATCTGAGGAAATAGCTGTAACATCATAATGTGTTTGCATGAAAGATAATTGGCCTTCCAGAAGCTTTTCTAATGACAGAGGTATTGTTGTAATACGAATTAGTTTTTTCAAAGCTGTTTTAAATCAAGTGTTTAATATTATTTTTTACTAAACAGAATTTCCCACTTTTTTCCAAAGGAATTTCATTTACATAGATGTATTCTAATTTCATCGAGTCTCCTACTCTATCTACCCAATTTTTATAAAAAAGTTGTTGGCTTTTTTCTGTAAAAATAGTTTTATCAACTATTAAAAAAATTTCAATTGTATTTAATTTATTTTGAATCGCTTGAAATTTAATTATTCCTCTTGTTCCTTTTAGTGTATTTGAAATGTTTCCTAAGTTTATTTTTCCATGTTGCGGGGAAAATAAGAAATCTCCAGCTCTACCCATAATATTTTCAACAATAGGATTTTGATCGCCACAGCTGCAGGTTTTTTCACTCATAACTACTACATCTCCAATATCATACCTTATTAAGGGGGTGCCATAGGTCGTAAAACTTGTAACTACTAACCTTCCTTGTTGTGCCGGTTGATCATTACTGTCCAAAACTTCAAATACACCTGTATGTAATTGTACATGTAAATTTTGATTCACACATTCAAAAATAAAGGGCGCACCCTCAGAAGATGCATATTGGTCATATACTTTTGTTTTAAAAAAAGTCTCAATAATAGTTCTATTTTTTGAAGTTATGGTTTCTGCTGTAGGAAAAATTGCTTTTATTACATTTTTAGGAAATGAAATGTTTTTTGAAAGTCCATAACTCGCTATTTCAACTATTGTTGAAGGAAAACCAGATATAAATTGAGGTTTATATGAAATTAAATCGTCTATATAATACGATAAATAATTTTCTTTTATGTGAAACGTTGAATAATACCTAATGTTATGCAAGTGGTCTGTTTTCCAAAATCTATGTTTTTTTATATCCTTATCAAAAACAATATTCTTACCTGAAAACCAAGCGGTTCGTTTTCCCAATACATATCCATATTGCCCCCTAAAGGTATCTAAAATAGCAAAACGTTCCTGATAATTATCTTTTGTAAAAACTACTTGTAAAGATTTCCCTGTAGTACCTCCAGTATTAGATTTTACACCCGACCTAAGTGGAACTGTGATAATTGAGTTAAAATGGGTTTGTAATTTTTCTTTAGTAACTATGGGCAGTGAGCTAAGAGTTTCAAGGGTAATAGGCTTTTTAATAGCTGCATATAAATCGCTGTAAAAGAAAGAGTGCTTACAAACGTACTCAATAAGTTGAGTGCATTTTTGCTGTTGCATTTTTTTTAGTTCTTCTAAAGGTATATTTCTATGACCTTTATAGACCTGTCTATATATTTTATAATTACCACCATACCTTTTTTTATAGGCTAAAAAATTGAAAGCACTTATAAGTGCGTTCTGAAAAAATAAGGGAGCGTTTTTAAATATTTTTTCTTTTAGCATGTAGGTAATTCAAATAATAAAGAAAGTAGCTTTTTTACTTATAAGTAGTCTAAGAGTATTTTTGAAACTTTAGATGTATTGTTTAATTGAGAGATACCAGCGATGCTAGTGCTGACACGCAGACAAAACTAGTATCTAAAGTTGAATACTACAACGGTTTTTAACCAAAATAAGCTACAGCGATATCTACTTTATTGACGTTCTCTTTAATAGAATAAACATACATACAATTAAACTTGCTTTGAGCGCTAAATATATGAAAAAGTATACCCTATTCCTTCATAAATGATCCAAAAAACATTACCGTACCAAATTGTGGGGCTTGTAAGGGTAAAGCTTAAAAAAACAACATTAAAAAAAAACTTAAACGATAAAATAGGAAGCAATAATAAAATGTAGTTTTTAATGGTTCTATCTGCATATTTAAGATATAATTTTAAAATAAAAATAATGAAAAACAAATAGCCTATCATTAAAAAACGAGTCCCAGATGGTAACGTACTAATAATAAAAGCAAATGAAAAATAAAACAAAACAAAGGAAAGAAGTTTATTTAAAACTGGATTAGGTTCTTTTATTTTTTTTAATAATTTTCTAGAGTAGACAATGAAAAAGAAAACACAAATTTTTAATAGTGTGAGGAAAAAAGTTGACACTTTTAAAAATAGGGACTCTGACGCTCTTTTTTGATACAAATCAGCCATTTCATCACTATTATATTTATCAATTTTATTTGAGATACTATCTGACGGAATAATATTACTTAAAAAATCAAGGTTAATAATGTTCGTCTCTAAAATCCAGGACACAACAAATGAAAAAACAAACAAAAAATACAAAAATGTATTGATCTTATCTTTTAAAAACAATATCCGTTGGGAACTGTAAAACACCACAATTACGGAGCTGGGTATTAAAAAAGAAAAATGAATAAGTGGGGTTAGGAAAAGTAAAAATAAATATCGCTTTTTATTATACAATACAATATTAATAGCTGCATAAAAAAAAATCCATATTGCTGTATTAAAGCGCACCCCATTAACATTCGTAATTGGATTAAATATTAAAAAAATAAAAAATAGTAGATGAATGTAAAAATCGGTAGTACTCCCTTTTTCTTTTGTAAAAACACGCAAAGACAGATACCAAAAAACACCAAAAACCAATCCAAAAAAAGCAAAAACCATTTTAGGATTGTTGGAAATTTTTTTTATTAAAGTAAACGAAAAAAATTCATAAAGATCTGGTGTAATGCCTAAAAAAAACAATGGAATGACGTCTGCTATTGAATCATAATCAAATTCATGAAACACAAGCGCAATTCTGTACGAGTCTGCAGAATCAAATGTAAATGTAAAAGCATAACCAAAAAGTGTGCAAAATAAAATAAAAACAACTGTATTTACTTTCGATTTTAAATTACGTAAGGCAAGAATAAACGAAACAAAGGGTAAAAAAACAAATAATAAAAGATTTAATAATGAAGGTCTTTTTGGTACGGTAGTAATTTTGTTCATTATTGTTATAATTCAAATTTTCATTATAGAAAAGCACATGAAAAACAAACAACTACTTCAATATACTTTATGAAGTACAGCAGGATTCATTTATTCTATTTATAAGCATTATGATGGTAAAAATATTAGTTTTAAGTCTATTTGCTACAGGAACATCCTAATTATTAAAATAGGATACTAATTTATTGGTAATATTTTTATAATTAAAATTTTCTAGATTTTTATTGTATTTATTTTTTAAAGTACCGTGTTCTTTTTTCTCCTTATACTTTTCTACTAAAAAAGAGGTTAGCTCTTTAAAATCTTTTTCAAATGCTACACTAGCATCTTCAAAGGCAAAACCTCCATCTACATTTTCAATTATATTTTTAAATTCACTATTGGGTACAGTTCCATTTACAATGCCTAAAATAGTCTTTTGTGTCAAAAAACACTCAAACAATTTTCCTGTTAAGATGCCCTGATCTTTTTCGGTGTTCCAAGTAACCACAATAATAATATCTGAACTATTTTGAATTTGTATAGACTCTAAACGACTCACACTACCTCTATCTTCTAATATGGCTTCTAACTTAAAAGAAGAAGCTTGTTTATATAATTCATTAAATTCTTTCCCTGCATAGATTAGTTTGATGTGTTTGATTTCTATACTTCCACTGGCAATAAGCTCTCGTAAGGCTTTAAAAAAAGAATGTAATTTACGTGTGCCACCATATAAACTACCTACATAACAAAAAACTAATGTATCATCAAGTTGTTTTGATGTATTGATGAAATCTGTGTCCAAATCATCTATATCATACCCATTTGGCAAATAGTTAAGCTTATGTTGATATTTTGGATTAAATTTTTTGAATAAATCTTTTGATATGGTGGTTACTAAATCTGCTTGGGAGAGTATTCTATCTTGCAAGAGTGTATTTATCTTGATTTTAAGCCATGAAGAATTACTTTCATAATTTATGGGATCTCTAAAATCTGCTACATATACTGCTGCAACTTTATTTTTTCTTACCCGATTGGCTGCCCAAATTCCTCCCAAGGAAGGATAACTAGAAAACACATAGTCAAATTCACCTTCTGCATAGTTTTTTTTAATAAAAACCAATACATTTTTTTTCCAGTCTAAATTCAATATAATGTTATATATAAACTGCAAGTGTGAATAGATAAAAGATTTAAACAAACTAAACTTGCTATCATTATGGCCTGAGTTCATATAATTAAAGGCACTCTGTTTTTTTAGTAAGACATTTCTTCTTTTTAAGAATACTTTTTTAAACCAGTTACTTTGTGCAATTCTGGGATTATCAATTGATTTTATTTCCTCATCCATTAATGAATAATCTAAGGCTGCAATTTCATTTAGTTCTGGTGAAATAACGGTAACATCATATTTTAATCTAACCAAATACTTTACTATCTTAGTTATACGGACTGCCCCTATTCTATTTTCAGGAGCAAAACCCGTTGTGATAACAAGAATTTTTTTATTCATAGTAAAATTTATTTTTGAGAAACGTATTTTAAAACAGCTATATACAGCTCATTATTTTTTTATTTCAACTCAATTGGGTAGTAATTTCCTTTTGTTTCATAAAAACGTATACCCCTATTAAACTTGTCTTTTTGTAAATCTTTTCTAAGTTTTTCTTTCAAGCTTTCTACAGGCGTTAATGAAGCATCATAACCTAATTGCAAACATATCTCATCAAACGAATCGTATTGAATATCTTTTGTTGTTTTATGTATATCTGAAATTCTAAAATGATGAAATGCAGTATAAATTTCATTTTGTATTTCTATTGGTAATTTCTTAAATCTCCCCATAGAAGAATCTGATATCTTTGCATCAGGACTATTGTCCCAAGTAGCAATAATTTTTTCTTTTATTTTTTTTTCAAAGACAATTCCTTTTTGATCTATCCCAATAAAATTAGATAGTTTTTCAAAAGTGTTTTCTTGATCATAAATTAAATCCTCATACTTTATTAAATGATATCTATTAGATTTAGATGCAGCCAAGGCTGCAGCATTATTATAAAGCCATGTGGCTACACCATAAAAAACTCTTGGGTCCTTATTATACATAGACGCTGCACTATCAAGTGGATTTCTCGCAATATGAATTACCTTGCCATCTGGATATTGATCTAAAAATTTGGTAAAAGAATATGCATTTGAGGGGGTTTTTTCAATCCATATTTTGGCATTTTTTTTATCAATTGGTCTTTTAAAATAGACTTGAGTAAATTCATTAATAGAATTTGAATTTTTTAATAATTCTTTTACCGTTTTTTTAGTCCATCCATACTCATCTTGGCAAAGATTAGATCTTCTATAAATTTGCCATCCTTTTGTAGAAAAAAAAGGAAGTAACGGAATAATTTTTAATTTATTTTTATTCCAATTTTCAAATAATTGTTCCTTATTGAAAAAATTTGTCTCACCACCGCAAAAAATATCAGGATGAGTACTTAACTTTCTTATTAACATTGTAGATCCAGAACTTCCAGACCCGCCTATAATTATCGCCATGATTAATTTTTTAAAACAATATATCTATATATAAAAACAAATAATGCATACTCTAAAGAATAAATACAAGAATATATAACTAGTGAATTATAAAAACTTAAATTTAAATAATTTACGGTTATAAATATTGCGAAGAGTGTTATGATTTGTGTTGCTTGTATTAGTAGTGTTAAATCTTGTCTTTCAAATACATGTAGTGTTGGTGATAAAGCGCTACTAATAAACCTTACAGCTGACATAGGTAATATTATTTTAGCGTAGGTTCCTGCTATACGCCATTCTTCTCCAAATACAAAATCAAATATTGGCTCAGCTATAAAAAATAAAATTAAAAATATCGGTAGTGAGATAAAAGTTAATCGTTTAAGAGTTTTATTAAAAACAGAAAGCACATTTTTATCCTCATTTTTTGATGCAGAAATTTTTTGAAAATACACTTGACTAATTGAATTTCCAAAGACTCTCGAAGGAACACCTAACATTCTACTAGCTAAAGAATACTGACCTAAAATATACGTTGAAAAAAAATTTGAAATAAAGAAATTTAATGCATTTAAAGATATAGAATTCATCAAATTTCCTGGTAAAGTAAATTTTGGAAACCGAATATAAGTTTTAGAAACTTGATTTATACTTTGAATGCTAAATGTTTCAATAATAGAATATCTTTTTGTGATGCTTTTAAGAAGTATCACATTACCTGAAAAAAAAGAAATTACTTGTCCTAAAACTAACCCGAATGCTCCAGATTTAAACAACCCAACACCAATTTGTGTAATAGATAATCCAGAAGATTTTGAAATTAAAGAAAATGAAACACGTTTAAAGTTTTTATATCGAACGTTATATAAATTTAATGCGTTGTAAATACCAATAAATAAAACTGATATAGGAACAAAATATAGCCAATTAGAAATTTTAGGTTCATTTAATAATACAGTGATTTCATAATTAAATAAAAAAACTATTGTAAATAAAATAATACTAAATATAGCTGAAAGTATTACACTTAGGTAAACAATGTTTAATGCATCTTTATCATCTTTGGGAAGCAGTATCGCCATTTCATATTTTCCAGTTGCTAACAATCCAAGAATTGCAGTAATCGATGAAAACAATGCTAGCACACCAAAATCCTCAGGAGTGTAAATTCTTGTAAGAATGGGTGTAGCTGCTAAAGGTATTGCCTGAGATATAGTTGTCCCAGTCATTAAAGTCAGTACATTTTTAGAAAACTCTGATGAAAAAAAAGATTTTAACTTTTGCATAATGTATATTAGCTTAATTTCAAATTAGAAATGTTCTAATAAACAACGTATAATTAAATCACTAGCGTCACCATTTCCATATAAATTTTCACTAAAATCACCATTAAATCTCTTTGCTTTTTCAAAAGCAGTCATAAAAGCCTGGTAGTCTGAGCCAACAAGGATATTTACTCCTTTATGAACCAATTCTACCCATTCTGTTTGTTCTCTCAGTGTGATACAAAATTTATTAAAAAAGTAGGCTTCTTTTTGCAAGCCGCCACTATCTGTAAAAACCATCTCGCAATTTTTTAGAAGATATATCATCTCCAAATAACCAACTGGGCTAATTGTATGCAAATTTTTAGAAATCGAAATGCCGTATTTTTCGATATAACTTCTTGTACGTGGATGAAGAGGAAGCACCACAGGAATTTCGTCTGAAATTTCATTTAATGCTTTAAAAATAGCTTCTAACTTATCTTGATTGTCTGTATTCTCAGCCCTATGCGTAGTACATAATATAAATTTTTCAGGTAATGATATCTTCGGTGCTCTATAATGACTAACAAATAAGTTACTAGCATCTAACATTACATCCCCTGTGTTTTTTATAACTATTTCGAAATCACTATAACCTTCATTTATCAGGTTGTCAACAGCCGTTTGTGTAGGACATAATAAAAGACTACTCACTCTATCAGTCAATATACGATTGACCTCTTCTGGCATTTTCATATTAAATGATCGCAATCCCGCTTCTACATGGGCTAGTTTAATATGCAACTTACTTGCTGCAAGTGCTCCCGCTAAGGTAGAATTTGTATCGCCGTACACAAGCACCCAATCTGGTTTTTCTTTTAATAAAACCTTTTCTATTTCTTCAAGCATTTTCCCCGTCATGGCTCCGTGAGACAACCCATTGATGTTTAAAAAATAGGCAGGCTTTGGGAGATTCATTTCATTAAAAAACACATCGCTCATATTGGAATCATAATGCTGCCCTGTATGTATTACTATTTCTTCAATATTAGAACCACTTGCAGCACTTCGAAGAATTGCATCACTAACGGCAGCTGCCTTTATAAATTGAGGTCTTGCCCCTATTATTGTAACAATTTTCATAGTCAATTATTTTTTGAAAGGATGCTTGGACAAAGGTTTTTTAGCAAAGGGGTGATAGTCCCCTTTTAAACCTACTGGAGTTGAATTTCTAATGTTATATACAATTTCAATGGCTTGACGTGCATCTTTTATTCCATATCCATTTCCTTTTAAAATTTCCTTATAACTCGTAGTATGCAGGTCTGTAAAACCACCACTAAACTCAAGCTCTTCTCCATCTACAGTGATGCTTCTAAATGTACGTTGTCCTTTTGCTACCACTTCGTCTGGTAAAACCTGATCATTTATAGATAAAAACCAGCGCACACGAGCTCTTTCTAACTCTAAAAACCCAGAGGCTCTATCATGCGTATACACATGCGTAATATTTTGTTTTACACCTCCAAAAATCCAGGAAAGCATATCATAAAAATGCACTCCTATATTAGTGGCAATACCACCCGACTTTGACTCATCACCTTTCCACGAGGTATAATACCAACTTCCACGTGAGGTTAAATACGTAAGATCTACATCATACATTTTATCCTTCGGGCCTTCGTCAATCTTTTTTTTAAGTGCAATAATACTTTCATGCACTCTTAATTGAAGGATGTTGTAAATTTTTTTCCCTGTTTCAGCTTCAATATTTACCAACGAGTCCACACTCCAAGGATTTAATACGAGTGGTTTTTCACAAATAGCATCGGCTCCATGACGCAATGCAAACCTTATGTGTGAGTCGTGTAAATAATTGGGGGTACAAATACTAACATAATCTAATTGAGTCCCTTTATCATATTTCAGCTTTGATATTTCACGGTCAAATCGCTCAAACTCTGTAAAAAAAGCAGCATTTGGAAAATAACTATCTATAATACCCACGCTATCAAATTTATCTAAGGCAGCAACTAAGTTATTCTTGGTTTCTTTTATGGCCTGCATATGCCTAGGGGCAATATATCCGGAGGCACCAATAAGAGCAAAGTTTTTCATAAAAATTAAAAATTTCGTAAAGTGAATTATATTACGTAAAATTAAATCAATATCAAAGAATATAGCGCTTTTTATTCTTTAAATTTTGAAGTATTCTAAGAATGATTATTATTATTTAAGTCAAGTATCTCTTCGAGAAGGTGAATTTCTTCGTAATTCATCATATTTTTCAATCATTTGAATTTCGTAATGATGCGGCATACGCATGTTAGCTTTAAATGTATCATCACTCAATGATTCAAAGCTTGCTTTATTTGTGTTTATTAATTGGATTGAATTTACTATCATTTCGATTTCGGTTTCATAAACTCTAACTGCTAAGCTGTAAAAAGAATCTTCAAAGTAAGAAGCAACCTCTCGCTTTTCAATAAGTGTTCCCTCATCTGCTTTTTCTGATATATAATGGGTTGTAACACCAATTTTTTCATTTTTTAGAATTGCCCATTTGAAAGCGTCTAATCCTTTCATATTTGGTAAGAATCCTGGGTGAGCATTAATTACTTTGTGATTTTTAGAAAGACTTTCTGGAAGAATACCCGCACCACCAATTATGATGTGCTGAAAATTATTAGCTAAGAAATATGAACCCAAGCTACTCATTTCTAATCTATCAAACTCAATTTTAAATCTTTCGGTTAACTCTTCAATACAAATTGGAACAGCATTAGTTGGCCTATGTTGATATAGGGGCTGAAAGTTCTTTCTAGCAACCCAGGGTATTACAACTAGTTTTAACTGAGAATATCCAGACATTATTAATTTTGTTATTATATCCTGTGTTTTTCTATGTGGCGTGTCATAGGTAATTATAGCTATCATATTTCTATTTTAAGTTCTCCTTTAATTTGTTGCCATTTAAAGCTCCTTGATCTTTAAGCCAATTAGCTAAATTTTGATCTCCATTTTCTTCGACATAATCTAAAACGGTCTTTTGATGCATATCTACTTGATTAATTTTAGCACCATAATTAAGTAACAATTTCAATATATAAGTATTACTGTGGGTATTTTGAATAGGAGTTTTAGCATACATGAATACAGTTGTACCCTTAGTGTTAACCGCATTAACATTTGCTCCTTTAAGTAATAATAATTCTATTGCTTTTTTATGTTGATTGAAACAAGCCATAACCAAACCTGTCCATCCCTGCTTTGTTTTTAAATCAATCAAGGATGGTTGAGACTCTAAAAAAAGAGAAATTACATGAGTATTCCCTGTCGAACAAGCTAAGTGAAATTTTTCTATAGTAATTTTCAAGATCTATCAATTAAAATATTCTCTATAAACTCTAATCACACATTTAATATATCAAATTTCAAATTTTTTCTACAGACTCCCTTGGTTTATGGAAAAGTAAAAAAGATATGAAATTATTAATTACAAATAAAATTGATCAACTGCTAATTATAAAATAATAATTTAATCTAAAATTATTAAAAAACTACCTTATTATACTTCTTCCCACAGACTCTTAACATATCTTTTAGCTACCACAAAAACATATCTAAAAATTGCAATAAAAAATCCAAGTACTAAATAAAGTACTATTATTTTTATACTGCCCTTGTCATCTGATTTAAGTGGAACTACAGCGGGATTAATGATAGTAAATGTTGGGGTGTCTTCTTGAATTTTTATGCTTTCGGAGAGTAGCTGCATTTCTAAATCTGAATAGATGGTATAAAACAAAGCACTTTCATTTTCAAGCTGTTGTTTTCTAATTAATGAAGACTGTGTGGCATTAAACAAATTGCGGTCATTATACGCTGCTAGTCGCTCTTGGGTTTGTTCAAATTTTTCCTTTTTTTGCTGGTATTGATCTTCAATAAACGCATACTTTTCTTTTGCTTTAGCTATTCTGTATTTTATGATTTCTTTTTGTAAAATGTGTTGCGCACTTTGTGCTAATTGTGTAGTTGCCACCGCCTCATCCTCCATCGTGACCAAAATATTTAAGGTACTGTCTTCTTCATCTATGCTAAATTCAATTTTATCTTTTAGCGATTCAATAACTTTGCGCTCTTCCAAACTAGTATAGACTAGTGAATCAATCTTGGTACTTGATGCTGCTGTACTTTTATTGCTAAAAAGCAGCCCTGGTAATCCTATGGTATATTTTAAAATTTTAGATCCAAACGATGGCTTTTCGATAGTAGTAGCATATTCCATAAAGGTTATTGGAGTATCTACCCCTTTTACCTTTATAGGTGTTTTGTATAATTCACGTTTAAAGTATAAACTCTCAATAATTCTAGGATAGAGAAATATAGGAATGTCTGTGTTTTCAGTTGCGCTTGTTGCTCCAACACCACTTAACAACTTGGCTATCCCCTTTAAGCCTGTACTCGATTTTGAGTCACTAGATCCTTGGGCGATAAAAGTTACTTGAGAGCTATAGGTTTTAGGAGTAAAAAGGACGGTAAGTACACCCAATACTAAAAAAACAATGAGCATTGTTAAAATAAATCTACGAGTGTCTAAAAAGTCTTTAATATAACTTAAAAGTACTTTATAGTCGTTTTCTATAGCTTGGTCTTGGGAGTTTTCCATTTGCATTATCTAAATATACTTACTACTA
>TARA_B110000027_G_scaffold46415_1_pt1 | contig 15196 bp, 16 predicted proteins | sample TARA_B110000027 | Tara Oceans TARA_B110000027 (sample SAMEA4397101) | marine metagenome | biome: Polar Biome; feature: [SRF] surface water layer (ENVO:00010504); material: water (ENVO:00002006), including particulate matter (ENVO:01000060) such as... | depth 5 m
GGTGTTGAATCTGCTGCTCCTAATGCTACTGATACTCCTCCGAAACTGACGCTATTATTTGATATACTGCTTCCGTTTATTTGAGCTGAACCTGATACTGTACCTGCTGGTAAGATAGCTAAGATATCTCCTGTAGTAACTGTTCCTAAAGTTGTTAATGAACTATCCCCTGGATAAGCTGTTGCATCTGATAAGTTAAATGCCGGTGTTGAATCTGCTGCTCCTAGTGCTACTGATACTCCTCCGAAACTAACTGAACTGTTAGATAATTTACTATTAGCAATACTTCCTGCTAATTGAGTGTTAGTTATAGTTCCTACTAAAGCGGATGTTGGGTAATCTGTTGCGTCTGATAAATCGAATGCTGGAGTTGCGTCGGTACCTCCAAGTGCTAGTGATACTCCTCCGTAACTTACTGTAGAGTTTGTTAATGCTGTGTTGGCAATGTTTGCTAAAGTACCTCCTAATGTGATAGTTCCAGTTGTTGTAATAGGTCCCCCTGTTAGAGTTAGTCCGTTTACAGTTCCTGCTGTAGCTATATTAGTTACTGTACCTGCTCCTAGCCCGTCTGCTGCGATAGTAATAGTACCGTCACCTTCTGTGATTGCGATTCCTGAACCTCCAGATAGTGTTGCATTTACAGGATCTCCTGTAGTGCTTCCGATAACTAACTGTCCTGCAGCTAGTCTTGCTAGTGGTGTTACTGCACCTGTACCGCTTCCTAGGAGTACTCCACCGGCTGTTAAGGTCGATCTTCCTGTACCACCGGATCCTACCGGTAGTGATGTATCTAGTGACAGTGCTGATAGGTCAGCACTTGAGCCGGATACTATTACTTTTTTCCATTCTGCCATAGCTTATAGTATTGTATTGTGTTTTTTTAGTTATATATAAATAGTATTAGTTTACGAAACCGAAGTAGAAGTTATTATCTGTACTAAAATATATTCCTCCTGGTACTGCGGTTGGTTCACTTTCTTTTGCTGATATTTGGAAGGTTCCTTCTGTGGTAACCTCTACACTCTTATTTCCACTGGTAGTTACTGTAAAGGTGTCTTCTATTCCGTCCAAGTCTATAAATAGTGATCCTGTAATTTCTAAATTATTTGTAGTACTGAAGAATGATCCTGTTGGTTGAAAGATACCTGATCCGCTTGATAGTAGTGTTGTAATATCTACGTTATCGATAAGAATAGTTCCGACAACATCAAAGGAGCCAGATAAGTTTAGAGATCCTGTTAGGTTTTCTCCATTATCTGGTAAATTGTTTGATATTTGCTCCCAATTCAGTAATGCCATTATTTATTCAATTTTCCTACTATCATTATTTCCATTTCACTTGTAATAGAAAACCCTAAGTTACTATTAAACGTAATGGTTATGTTATTTCCTGTTTCCTGTATACTGCTTATAGCGGATAGTTCTGCTATTACTCCATTTATAAATACCTTAAAGTCTTGTATACCTAGTGCAGGGAATCCTGTTGGAGGTGATAAAAAACTTACATTATTAAATGTTATACTGTTTAACCCTGTATCTACTGTATTACTCGTTATATTGGAGTCTACTACAGTAGTGGTTCCGAGGTAATCTTTATCTTCTTGAGACATACCGCTGTAGCTAATGTTTGTTATTTCTGTTTTACCAGCTATAGAGTCGAAGAACCTTCCTTTTGGGTTAGCAGATATTGGTGTATTTGCTCTTGCATTGAGTATTTCGGAATTTCCGTCTACTTCTAGTCCGAAAGATATCGAAGACTTCGAGTAAAACTTGTTCATATTAGCAATTGATGCATTAATGCTGTCTGGTACTATGTGTCCCATCATATTAATGTTAAAAGTTGTCTTTACTGTCCTGTCCTGTCCTTTGTTAAGCTCTGTAGCAGTAGTATAGCTATCTATCATTGCTCTAAAGTTAAATCTTTCAGGATCTCCCCAATAAGCGTCAGAGGCAAAGTTTATAGACTCTACAATCTTGTTCATCTGTTCTATATACTCTGTAAATACTATGCATGAATATGTTATGTTGACGTAATCTGGGATTATTACTCCGTAAAGTTCTTTAACCGGTACTCTGTTACTTAATGTTCCGAATCTGTCGTAAATATTCTTTTTTGAGTACTTTTTTTGAAAAATTCCAAAATTATTAGGGTTATTTGCATCTAACTTATTACCTAAAGATCTATTCTTCTCTATTGACTCTCTTTTAAACATAATAAGCGGAGTTTGTATTTTTCCGTTCTTATCTCTGTAAAATCCATCTTTCTGTACTGCAGCCCATCGTTCTGGTGAGCCGTATAGTACTGGTACTGGTACTCTATTGTTATTTTGTTGTACGAAAGGTTTTATAACGTTATTAAAGTAGTATACTATTGTTTCGTCTATATCTCTAAGCCCTATAGAGAACTGTTTTACATCATCCCCCTTAACAGTACGGTTATAGCCCCTATTTTTCTTTATATCATCAGGTGTTTGTTGTTTAGATGCGTTATTATAAGTTTCTATAGCATCTTGCGATATCTCTGCCTGTCTTTTCGGTGTTGGTTTAGTTCGTTCTGCCATCTTATCTTGCTTTTGTTACACCAACCCTGTCTGTTCTTGTTAAATGACAATCTACTATTATAGATACCGATGATCCGAAATTACTTCCGTAAGATTCTATATTATAGCTCTTATCTCTACCTAAAAACAACTGGTTCTCTCTAACTGTGTCTACTTCGTAGTAATCTTCGTGCCACATTACTATATCTCCTACCTCTGGGACGGTGTTAGCATCTACTAAGTCTTGTCGTATAAACGCAAAAGATGCCTCTCTTCCTAGGTCTGGGCCGAATTCGTCAACATCTACTACTTGGTCTCCTCTAGTGATTAAGCAGTTAAGTTTTACTGGGTCTAAATATATCTTTTCTAGTGCTTCTCCGTATATATTTGCTTGAGTATCGTTCAATGAGAGTGTATAGTATCCAATCTCTTGTTCTATTATATCTTTAAGCAGTTCTCTATTAATCCCTACTAGTAAATCAAAATCTCTGTTAGATCCGAAGAGCATATATTATTTTTTCTTTTCTATTGTTTTTTCTGCAACTTCTACCTTCCTTACTTCCGGTATTCTCTTAATTGATGTCTCTTTAAATGCTAAAAACGCTTCAGATGGTGGTTTTGTTGTTAGTAGCTTCACCTTCATCACAGCAGTATTGTTGTCTCCGTCATGAGATACTTGACTTACTGTCAATACCCCTGGCATTGCTCTTAACATTTCTCCTACATCCTGTACCGTTATAGTATCTGTATGTCCTATCCTCACCATTGCTTGGTATATTGAAAATTGGATCTCTGCAATTATGTCTATTATCTTCATTATCCTATAAATATTGTCATCGGAACACTACTTAATGTCTTTCCGATGTTTTCTGTTTCGTTTGCTCTTCTTTCTAATTGAGAACTACGAGATGTTTGATCTAACATCTCTCTTAAATTAGTTAGTAAAGCTTCTTTTTCCGTTCTAGCGTCAGCTAGTAGATCTGCTTGGTTTAGTGTAGCTTCTGATCCAGGGACTGGTACTGTGGTATACTTTCCTCTTATGTACGCTAGTAGTTCTTTTGCTAATGCTAATGTATATTTGAACACCCACTGCCTTCCAACGCTATTAATCTGTGTATAACTAGGGTTATCGTAAGGTACTTCACCTACATTAGTAATTAAATCAGAGCCGTTTGAAAATGTTGCTGCTTTTTTCTCTGAAACCTTATAATATTCAAATCTTAGTTTTCCGTTTCTCTTTGGTAGAGGGAATACAGTTAACTTATTGTTAACTAATTGGAATGAATAGGCTGATTTTCTTATCTGGTCGTTAAATTCTATAGACTGTATCTTTGCTACATCATAGGAAGCGGGCATTAGTAGGAAATTTACTCCAGGGCTCATTGACCCGAAGTCGAAAGCATCCATAAGTGACTGTACTCCTGTGCCTGTGCCTGCATATGGGTCAAAGTATCTCTGTATTGCAGGAGGTGCTTCGTAGAAAACTCTTCTTATTTCAATACCTCCATCAATTCCTTCGCTATCTGCCCAAGCTGTAAGGTCGTATGTTTGTACTGACGATGTAATTGCTAGTGATCCTGAGTATCTTGATACTTTTCCTCCTACTTCTGCTTCTGTACCGTAGTTTTGACTAATATTTACAATTCTATCTAATGTTGGATTGATAAGTTGACTGTTTGCGCTACTTCCTGTTGAAGATCCTTCTAGAGATAGGTAGTTTTCTCTAATTTTATATTGGAATACTTCGTTTCCGTATGTCGATACTGCTTCTTCAAAGCATGCGAAGAGTGATCCTGACTGTAGTTCTACGTCCATTAACGGAAAACCTAACCTTGTTCCGCAGAATTTAGCGGCCTTTACTGCATCTGCTTGAAAATCTACATCACTGTCGTAAAATCCAAACGGTGTCATTCCAGCTCCAAAAGTTGCTGTGCCGTCCCATATATTAATATTAGCCATTTATTTTGCTTTATATATAAATAGCGATTAATCTCTGAATGTTCTGTATATCTCTAATATTGGGCTGACGATAGCGTGTCTGTGGTTCTGTACTAAAGATGCTGTTTTAAATCCTTCTACATTCTCCTCTAATCTTGATAAGAAACTAAACCCTGTCTCTCTTCTATCTTTCAGATCTATTTGAGCCATGTCACCGCATATCACCATCTTAGATCCTCTCCCTAATCTCCCGATTACTGTCTCCATCTGGCTGTGAGTAACGTTTTGAGCTTCATCTACTATAACGAAAGAGTCTACAAATGTTCTTCCTCTCATAAACGCAAACGGAACTATCTCTATATTACCATTCTCAAGTTCTTTGTCTACCTTCTCCTTGTTGTATAGCATGTATAAGTTATGATAGATTGGTGCTAACCAAGGATCCATTTTTTCCCTTATATCTCCTGGTAAGAAGCCTATATCTTCTTTAGATACGGTTGGTCTGGTTATTATTATCTTGTCAACTTGTTTGGTAAACAGTAGGTCTAGAGCTACCTGTGTGGCGACTAGTGTCTTACCTGATCCTGCCATCCCCTTTAGTGCTGTTATGGGGTTATCGAGTATTAAAGCTTTTGCTTGTTTTTGTTCGTCATTTAAGTGAACGTTGAATTTAATTGGTTTTTTAGGTCTCCTTTTCGGTGTGTATACTTCATCTGTATGATGGTTTGAAGGCATATGCTAACGTTTTTATTGTTACATATAAATATCCGAAAAATATACTTAATAGACAACAAAAAAGAGGCCCTAAGGCCTCTCTTTCTAATATATAATCTTTGGTAGATTAGATAGTTGTTAGATCCGAAATGAAAATTCTTCCGTAGAATTCTGGTCTGATCATCTTCTTAGCATAACGAGTCATAATACCTTTTCTTGGAGTGAAGGTATTTGGATCGTATACTAGAGGTGTCATCATTAATGGAATATATGGAGCATATACTGCACCTGTTTCCAAGAATTGATTACCTCTGTAACCCATAAGGATTGTGTTCTCAGTCATATAAGGATTCTTGTACACTTTGTAACGGCCGTTTAAAGCTCCTACTTTCTGTACACCAAATGCAAAGTCCATCTTGTCACCATCTGTGTTAGCAGCATATCCTGGAATCGACTCTAAGATAGTAGCTACTGTTGGAGAACATACTAAGAAGTTAGCTCCACCACGTAGGGTTTTTTGATGAATTTTGTTAGATACTTTCTGGATTTTAGTTCCTAATGTTTGGAACCATTGTCCTTGAGTATTGTAGAAATCTGTTGAAGAGGCTGTTCCTGGAGACCAAACTGATCCATTCCAAGTCTTGTTATTCTCAGCTGACCAACGCTCAGTTGTTACAGCATCTTGAATTAACATATCTAAGATCTCTAAGTCAATTTCCATAGAAATATACTCACTCAATAAAGAAGTTAACTCAGCCTCAGCATCAATACTGTGGTATGCGTTAAGATCTTGAGAGAATTCTGGTGTCCATTGTGCTTTTAACTTTCTAGTCTTAGCTACAATTGCTTCAGAAGCAAGTTCTACATTGATTTCTGGGATAGTAATACTTCCTGCTGGATTATCTTCAAAGTCTCCTCTGTCGTTATCTGTTGGCTGTACTTGGAATTGTATACTTCCTATTACTGCACCATCGTCTGGTACATCTGGGAATACTGACCCTGTTATTACAAATGTTACAGCGTTAACTGCTACTGTTGTAAATTCTGGGTTAGATGTAATATCTGTAGATCCTGATAGTATTCTGAATGCTCTTACACCTTCTGCGTCAAACCCTGTGTTAGATAGGTCTACTGCTACTGTGAAGAATTCTGCTGGATCTAAGTCTGCGTCGTATCCTACTGATGCAGAGTTTGCTGATCCTGTAGCTCCTGTATTTGCAGTACCATCTAAAGCTCCTGTTACTTCATTCATTGAATATCCGAAACGTCCTGCTCCGTATAATCCTCCTGATACATCCTCGTCTACAGTCATCTTTGCGTCAGCAGTAGATACGTTTCCGTACATGTTGTCTCCTGTTGAGAATCCGTTGCTGTCTGATCCGTATTTAAAGTCTAGGTAAAATACAAGTCCTGAAGGTAAATTCATTGGTTGTACACTTACAAAGTCTTTAGATGCGATTTGAGCGAATACCTTACGTACTAATGGTAAAGCTACTCCTGCCCATTGTGATCCTTGTCCTGCTGTGAAAGATGCAGAACCAGCTCCTGAGTTAGCTGATTGCTCAGATACGATCTGTTTTGCTTGATTCTCAAGAATCATAGCCATGTTGTTCTTTTCTGTTTCGTTAGAGTACCCCTCTAACAGTCCAGATTTAGCCCACTTACTTGATAGACGTGCAGCATCTGCTTGCACTGTCTTAAAGTTGTTAGACCCTTCTAATAATTGATTTAATTCCATGATTAAAATTTGTTGTTTTAGTTTATTATTTAATTATTCCTGCTAACTTTTGCATTCTTTTTACAGCGTCACTAACTTCTGAAATTACTTCTGGTCTAGCAGCAGTCATTCCTGTAGCTTTTGATGCTGATCCTAATTTAGCTTCTGTTACTGATCTTTTTCTACCTGGTGTACTCACTAGGTTGTTAGATACTGTTTCATATACTAATTTAGCTTCTTTAACTGTTTCAGCTTTATCGAATGCTGCGATAACATTTACTTTTTGTGATTCAGTTAAATTGTTTGCTTTCATTACTTTATTTACATATAGTAATTTAGCGTTAAGAAGATTAACCTCTTGTAGTTGTGCACTAAGTTCTTTAACTGTTTTTACAGCTTCACTTAATTGCTCATCCTTCATGTGGTCTCCTTCGTTACGAATTGCCGAGCCTGCTGCTCCTCCTAAATCTTGTAGGATTGCATAAGCTTTCTTAGCTGCTGGACCTGCTCCTGCTGCTAATTTCTTTAAAAGTCTCTCTATTTCAGCTAAGCCTGAAGCTGCAGAGTCTGCTCTGTCTGTGGCTCTTCCACCTCCGTACTCTTTAACTTTTGCTGCTCCTTCGTAAGCGTCTTCTTCCATTTTCTTGTCTTTACTGTGATACGCTTCATGCTTATCATCTTCGTCAGACATTTCTGAGATTTCTCTTAATAGTTCATCTAGGTCGATTTCTTCTTCGTCCTCTGCTCCTACCATATCGTCTACTGGTAACTCATCTGCAGCTAATTCATCTTCTGCTGATTCGTCTCCCATTTCTTGAGCGATAATGTTACGGATAAGGTCTTTTAAATCATCTACCTCCATGTCCTTTACTTCAATCTCTTCTTCTTCCGCTTCCTCTTCAGATTCTTCTGAATCAACGTCTGCTTCTAACTCGTCTTCTGACTCCTCTTCTTCGAAAGTAAAGTCTTCCTTGAGTTTGTCATCTTTTTTCTCTTCGTTTGCATCTTTATCACCATGCCCTTCATCAACTACCTCTTCTTCGATGTCTCTTTCATCCATCTCTTGAAGTTTAGCAGCTAACATATCTTTAAGATGAGGTGTTAAGGTCTCTTCTAAAGCTTGTTTAGCATTAGCAATAGCAGCGCTACGAACAGATTTGGCTTCAGCAATTGCTTGCTTGAATAAATCTTTGTTTGCCATTTTTCTAATAAAATTTTGTGGTTTCGTACGATTATTTCAATCGTAATGTGAAGTTTGTTTTTTGTTCTAATACAGTATAAGGAACTGTATATTTGTATATAAATATATACGTTTTATAAAAACAGGAAAACCCTACGTTAGTAGGGCTTTAGTTGTGTGATTATAGTCTGTTACTTTAATGTATCTAATACTTCTTTAAGTAGTTCCTGCTCTCTAGTTGATTTACCTTCAAATAAGGATTGGTAAGCTAGGTCGTGTATTTCGTCTGCCATTTCGTCGTTGAGTTGATCTAACTCTTGGTCAGAAAGTGGTGTTCCGTCTTCAAAGTTAGCGACTGCGATAAAGGCATCTACAAAGTCTGGGTAATCGTTCATATCTATTCCGTCTATTTCTATTGATCCATGATCAATGTCTGCTAGAGCGTTTGGTTTAGGTTGAGTAGTGTTTGGTCCGCTTACGCTGCTTATTGAGTACTCTCTTCCTTGATCTTCTTGTGATAGTTTATCGGCTAATTGCTCTCTTGCTTCTTCTTCTGTATTTGCATGGATAGTGTAGCCGTAGTTGATACCTGGCTTATCTTCGAAGTTTACTGTAAGTTTGAAGAAAGTATCACCCTCTTCGTTTATGTCTTCTTCGAATATATCTTCTCGGCTTTGTTTAGATACGAAATAATCTTTTAATTCCATTATTTCTGTAACTGCATCATCGCACCAAGCTTCTGAAGTACCTTCATTATATTCGCTGTCATCTGTGCTTTCTAACCCACTCTTAAAACTATCTACTAGTTCTAGTAAAAGTTCCTTATTACTTGCCTCGTTTTGTTCCTGTTCTGCTAACATCTTACTGTTACCAGTTAGCTTATTTTCTGTTACGAATTTCTTTAAGTTGAAGCTGCTCATTTTACTTTCCTTTTATTGTGCTGTACTTATCCTTGATCCAGATTAGTACGTTAGGTACGTTTATTACAATATACGCAGCTGCTGTGAGCCATGCAAATAATTTCCCTACCACTACTGTTGCTACTAATCCTCCTAGTACTACTAGTCCTTCTGTTGTTTTAATTAAATCTTTAAATTTCATCTTTTTTATTTTTATTATGATCTTAATATATCGTTTATAATTGAATTAACTTTTGCATACTTGTCTACTACTCCTTTTTCTTCGTTTAGAGAGATTGGATTCATAAATGCTCCATGTGTTGATGGATTAGATACAAAATCCCAGCATACTAATTCGAAGTCATCTTGTACTTCTAAGTGCCCTTCGTTTGTTTGTTGTACTGACCCTGTACCTCTTGATGAGATGCCGATCGTATGTCCTGCTTTTATAATTTCTTTAACTATATTTCCGGACGGAGTATTAAGTAGTTCTACTATTCCTATTAGATCGTCTCCGTCCCATCGTAAGCTTTTTACTATATGTGATGCATTCTTTAAAGATACTACAGCAGACTCGGGGTGATCAAGTTCTCCGTAGGCGTTTCCGTTATCTACGAACTCCTCCATGTACTTCTTAACCTCTCTTAATAGAATTGGTTTATCGTATATCCTACCGTTCTGGTTCTTAGCACCAGCTCTCTGCATTATCCCTTCAACCTCGAATACTCCTGGTCTTTCCTTAGATTCTTTAAGGATTGATTTAAAAGGTGTAACATTTACTAGTACGTTCTTCATAGTTTATTTTAGTTTATTTGCGCTTTTTTAGCGTCAAAGTTCTTATCTCTAAACAGTACGTACCTAACTTGTCCTTGGTCTGTATTACCAAACTCAACTTCGGTGTTTCCTTTATTGAATTCTGATTTTAATTTGTCGTCAAAGATGTTTTTATTGTCTGGGTATTGTTTACCTTTTACAGTCATTGGATAAGCAACGAAGAAATAATCCATTTCTCCTGGCCACATATAAACTTCGTTACTTTTATGTTCAGCAGCCATAGAATTTGCCTTATTTCCACTAGGTGCGTAGACTACTTTGTATTTATTTGCATCAAAGAACCTTGCAACTCGATTAAATTCGTCGCCGAAGTTATTTTGAAATTGAGCATCTTTTTCAGGTCTTTTTGATAAGTCTTCATTAAGCACTCTACTGTTAGCGGTAAGTTTATTTTCTGTTAAGAATTTTTTTAAATCGAAATTATTCATTTTAGTTTTACTTTTAGTTTTAGTTTCCTGTTCTCCTACTCAATACCCAGCTTGCTTGGTCTATATGGTCTGCTACGCTTTTAGCATCGAAATTATTTAGTGTATCTTGATTGTCTTTAAAGTACATTGCTAATACCTCTAAGAACTCTTGCATATCTTCTGCACTTAATTGTACAGCAGATTGATATACACTAGCAACGTCAGATCCTCTACCTCCGTAGGTCTCTTCTTTTAACACGTTCTTTCTATAGTAGTCAGCTTGCCAGTTATGTATGTTGAAATCGTCTTTCATAATTATCTCTTAGTGTACTTTGTTTTTTTACTTTCGTTTACTCCTTCGTTGAATTCGTTTTCAGCATTAACTGCATTAAAAGCTTCTATACCGTATTTCTTTATTATTTGCTGATCGGTAAGTTTTCCTGAGTCTATTGCTCTTTTAGCTGCTTGAGTATCTTTTCTAAGCTGTGTCTTTACTGGTTTAGATGGTTTACTTGCTGCTTTGTCTACATATTTCTGTTGAGCTGCAGTAACTTCACTCATTGGAGTAAATACTGTCTCTTTCTCATCTAACTCTTCTTCCTGTACTTCACCTGACTTGATTACGTTTGTTTTAGGTAAAGCTAGGTTAGCAGTGAATCCTTTTTGCGATACTGGTGATAAGTCTTTTCTGAATGCTGCTTCAATTGCAGGAGCTAAAAAAGATCCTACTACTAATCCATCTACATTCTTTATATCCTTAAAGCTGTCGTATATTTTTTGAATCTTATCTCTTGTCTTACTATTATAAGACTCTACGTCAGTTACAATATTTTCCAATGCATTAACAGCTGTTTGCATACCTTCGTAGTCGTTATATGTATCGGCTATTTTTGATAGGTTGCCAGTAGCAGCTTCTGTTATAACTTCTTCTGTTAATATGTTAGCAATAATACCTTTCATTGCTTCTTTTAGCTGCTCATCTCTTACGGTATCTGCACCTTTCTTTTTATTAAGTACCATCTTCCATATGCTTAAAGATCTTCCCCATAAAGTTGTTGGATTATCTTTAATATATGCTTCAATTTCCGGTACACTCATCTTGTAAGGGTCTGGATGTCCGTTGGTGTCCCTTGTAGAATGGAATTCTCGGTCAATTGACTCTTCTACACTATTACTTTCTTCTAAGAATTGGCTTGTAAGTTTCTGGTCAAGATAGTTTACTACATCTTTTTTAGCTGGAGCAATCATTCCTGGTTCTGTCATTGGACCGTTTACCCACTCTCCAAATGCTTTTGCTAACATATCACAAGCTCTATCGAACAATGGTCCCATAGATTCTATATATCCTCCGGTTTCGTAGTCATTTTCTGTTACTATCTTACCCCCTTTACTCTTTTTACGTCTTCCTTCATTGATTCCTTCTTGCTCTTGGTCCTTTGTCATACTTTGCAATATTCCGAGAACTTTTCCGAATTTAGGGTGTTTGCTGAAGTCACTTTGTTCTTTGTCTTGTATCTGCTTGTACAGGTTTAGGAAAGTTTGTGCGAGTGTTGCGGGAGATTTAATTGCCTGATTTGCTTTAGTTAAGGTTGTGTTGGCTAACTCTACCTCGTCCATAGTACGAGTATCGCTATTAATTAAATCGATTGCTGCTAAAGCTAATTCATATGTCCTAATATCACCGCTCATTTCTGCTTTATCTGCAGCAGCGTGGGCGATTTTTAACTGTTCCTCTTTTGATGCACCTTCGTTCTTTGCTCCTTTAATGGCTTTATCTTTAGCCATCATATAATCATCTCCATCAATGTCTCCATCTCCGTCATGATCTTTACCTTTTTTCTCTTTTAAGTTCTTTATTGCTGCCTCTACCTGCTCTTTGGTATACCCTTTGCTCATTGCTTTCTCTAATACACTCTCTTTTAAACTTGCTTTCTTCATACCGTTAAATGTATCTACTGTATTCTTTTTAGTAGCTGCTACAAGTTTATCGTGTTTGTCTACTTTTTTAGACTCTCCAGCAATAAGGTCCAAATAGTAGTTCATATTTTTAGCTAAGTTTTTATTAACCTTTGCAGTTACTTTTGCTAATTGCTCTTCTGTTGGCATCTCCACGCCTGTGTTAACTCCTATTGCTTCTAGCTCGTAATCGATCCCTCTACTTACTGCTTCTGCTGGAAGACCTGCTGGTGTTGGTTCGTAGTTAGTTGCTTTTTCTTTCTTAGCTTCTGATACTACTTCTTTCTTGCGCTTCTCTAACTCTCTCTTAATACCTTCGATATCTTTTTCATTATCTTGGTACCTGGATAGGTTAACGATCATGTCCGTAAGTGCATCGTTTGAGTAGTTATCAAAATTCTCTACGAGCATGCCTTTATTTTTTAAGATCTGCACCGTATCTGGGTATCCGTTGTATGGAGATAGGAATTGAGATAGTTCTCTTTTAGCATCTCTTAGGAATTGTGTTTTAGAGAAGTTACCCTCTAGTATCGCGTTATATTTTTCTTGTATCGTTCTCATCTAGATAATCAAACATTTTAGTGTTATATGGTCTTTTTTTTGTCTTAACAGTTGTGTACCCTAATTTTTCTCCGTACTTAGTTGCTCTGTTTTTTTTTCCTTTCTTACTAAACGCTAATGGAGTTGAATATCCTCCAGCTCCAGCTGTTGCGCTTTGTTCGTTCGTTTCTTGCAGTACTTCTAATACTATTTCTTTTAACTTGCTTAGTTTCATAGCCCTTTTAGTTCCTTAATTAGTTCGTAGTACTGCATTATGTTAACTAAGTGTATATCCTCTACCTTCTCTTTGTTACTTAAAGGTTTTATACTTTTAAGTACCTCTTGTAATTTAATCTTAAGAATATCGTCTTTGGTAGATTCTTTAAGTTTTTTGATCTTTACTAGTAACTTACCTACTTCTTCGTTCACTATACTTCTTAACTTTGTAGAAGAGTCTACAGATGTTATGAATTCTCTAAGTATACTTTTCTGTTCTGGTAAGAGTGTATCGTATTTTGAGTTAAATTTTTCTAGTAGTATTCTGAATGTTAAAAGTTTTAAGTCTTTATCGTAGTTAGAATACTCTTCAATAAGGGTATCTCTCACCTCTCCTTTATCTTGAGCGGTTTTTGTTAAGTGCTCTAGTAGGGTAGTCTTATTGTTTATAAGGACGTTGGGGTCAACTAAGTCAGATACTTTATGAGCTTCCATCAAGCAGTACAATGCTGCTAATGGTTTATAATCTTTAACGCTTATAGAGAAAAAATCTTCAAGATTATAATTATCTTTTATCTCCTTAATAAGAGCATATTTTTGCTTTTTTAATAAGCCCTTATCTATTCCTCTTGCTACTTCTACTATCGTCGATACTATAGATTCAGCTTTTGATTGTGATACTGATTTGTTTTTTAGTATTAGTTGGTATAGTTTAAACTCACGTACTAGAGATGTCTTTCCAGTAAAGTACTTCCTAAGTACATTAACTGCAGAAGAGTCTTTCTTATTCAGAGTATCTGCTGCTATCTGTTTTACAAGTAATTCGAAAATTAAACCTGTATTCTTATACTTACTGTGTTTTATGCGCATTTTGTGGGGTTTATTTATACTTTGTATATACCTTACCTATATAAATAGTTATGATTTATCTAAATCTTTAATTTCAGATTCATCTAGCATTTTAGAATGCTTCTCTTCTACTTTTTCAAATATATTCTGCTTATTTTCTTGTTTGTGGAAGTTTTGGTAGAAGAGGGTTTTTGCTAGAGTGTTATCTACTTTCTGTACGTTTTTGTTCTCACTTACGTTTTCGTAGTCTGAGTCAAATCCTCCTTTCATTCCATGTACTCCTAGTGGGTCTCTTCCCCCTAGTCCATCATTTGTACCGTAGTGTGATGCATGCTCTTTCGGTCTTCCTCCCTCTGGTCCTATCTTCCCTATACCTGGTGTTTCATCTTCGTATCCTACCGGTACTGTACCGAATGGTTGTCCTTTCTCTTCACCTTTCCTTCTACCGTATAGTGATGCTAAATCGTGAGGTGTTCCGTATGACTTACCAGACTTAGCAGGGTCATTACCTTCGTTTTCTATTTGAGATATTCTAAAGAACCTCTTATAGTCTTCTGCTATTAAGTCTCTCATTTCCATATACTGGTCTTCTGATAGATTGAAGATATGGTCGTATACGTAGTCTGTAGGGAATAGTTTTGAGTCTAGCATCTGTCCTGCTAAATCCACTTTCTCTTTAAGTAATGCTACTTTTTCCTGTTCAAATATAATTGACGGATTAGTAAGTTTAATTTCAAAGTTAGTTAATGATTCTCCTTTAAATCCTTGAGTGTATAAATGTACTAGTGCAATCTTAGTAAGTTCTGATTCTAAGATTCTCTGTATTCTTTCTACTGTTCTGGCAAATCTAATATCTTCTGCTGCAAGAGTTGCTTTACCGCTTAAGTCTTTTTCGTATCCGAAATAAGCTTTCGGTACTTTTAAAGCTGCGAACATCTTATCTCTTAAGTACTCTATATCCTGTATACCGTCGTACTGTAGTCCTGGTGTGTTCTCTATTCTAGTTGTTGCATCTCCTCCTCTTACCGGTATGTAGAAGTCTTCCATCATGTTCATCATATTGAACTTAAGATTGTAGTCTCCTGTTTGGGGATCAACAAATGGCGTTTTCTTCATGGTGTTAATAGTCTTTTGCATAAACTGCTCAACCTCGTTAGGAGGTATTTGTCCGACATTTACAAAGAAAGTTCTTTTATCTGGTGCTCTCATTATACGGTGTATTAACATCGCATCTTCCATCAAAGTTAATTGCTTCCATATCTTTCTAGCAGGTTCTATATAAGAGCGTCCGTAGGGTAGGAAGTTCATATCTGATAGTAATCTGAAGTGTGCTATTTCGTAATTGTCGAATTCTAAGACTCTTTTATTACTGTTGGGTATAAAGTTAGGGTCTTGAGATGATGCTA
>TARA_B110000027_G_scaffold56287_1_pt1 | contig 15176 bp, 7 predicted proteins | sample TARA_B110000027 | Tara Oceans TARA_B110000027 (sample SAMEA4397101) | marine metagenome | biome: Polar Biome; feature: [SRF] surface water layer (ENVO:00010504); material: water (ENVO:00002006), including particulate matter (ENVO:01000060) such as... | depth 5 m
CATCTTAAAAATCTAATTTAACTCTAATAAGAGCTTCTTTTGTAAAATCTTTTAATATTGGTTTTGATAATTTTGCTACTGCTAAAAGATCATTTGAATCATTATATAAACCAACGGTAGTTGGAAATACATTAGGATTATTAATAAAATAAGAGTATATTACTTCACCAGTTGAACCCGATATAAAAGATGGGTTTTCTGAATAATTAAATTCTGAGCTTCTTGCTCTTACAAATACATAATCTGATGTAATTGTTTCTTGGCAAGCTAACCCAAAAGAGGAAGCTTCACTACCTGACATAGCTAAATACAATTTATTAGGATTATTTCCAGGAGTGTTTATTCCTTGGTTTGAATTTAAATTTATACCTTCAGGGGTGTCTACAATATCTAATGCAGCACCATTTAATATAATAGTAGAAATGTCTGGGAGGAATAAACCATATGATCCACTATTTTGTGTATATCCAGTGTTATTATTATTTAAACCACTTGTTTTATTATAAGCGGTACCATTTGAACCACTTATTACTTGGTAGGCTCTCATTGTACCAAAATATTGAGGTATTGTAACATCTTGAGAATTATCTGTTAATTCTAGGGGAGTAGAAATACCATTTACACTACTTGATAATTTTAAATTTAAAGAACCTGGGAATAGGGTTTCTTTATAACGAGCTCTTTCAACACTTATAGCATAAAAGTAACTACTGGTTACATTACCAAAGGTAAATGAAGAATTTTCATCTTCTAATACTAGGGTTCTATAAGAACCATACATAGTAGTTGTAGGAGAATAGTCGTTTACCGCAGCATTAAATGCTAAAGCACCACCACCTGTTTGATCTCCATAAGCAATGGCGAATTGAATTTGGTTATTAGCTAAATTTGATTCAGTATTGAATACATCCAGATAATAATCACCTGATGGGCCATTTTCTTGAGTTGATGATGTAAAAAAAGTTGTTAGAATAGGTTCATTACCGGTCCAAACTGTGGATGATATTGAATCAGCACTTACTACAAAATCTTCTGGGTCTAGTCTTTTAAAGCTCATTTTTTATTTTTTATATAGCGGTTTTAGTTATAGTTACAGGGATTGTAATTCTTGCCCCACTATCTAAACCAGTTACGGTTAATGTTGTTAATAATGTTGAGTTAGTACCAAACAAAGTATTTATAGTAGTTGCTCTTAAATTTATTTGAGTTCCTGTTACTGTTGCTGATACATTTGTTCCAATTGTTTGAGTAGCAGTAGCATTTGAGTTTGTTGTTGCTGTACTTTGAATACCTAAACCTTCAAATGAAGATAATACTCTAACATCAGCTATAGTAGCTACATAACCACTTGTTTCAAACGTTTGATCGTTGCCTAAATAATTTAGGGTTTGGGGTGTGATTGCTAACTGTGCTCCTTGTTGTAAAGTAATAGCAGCATATCCAAGATTTAAAATTGGCATTTTTGCTGTACCTCTAGGTAAAGTAGCTAGTTTAAATTTCATTATTTGACTTTCTAAAGGAAAGGCCTCTAATAAAGGTTGGTTTACAATTGCTTCACCATAATATGCTGAACCAGAGGGGTGAGTTGGATTATAGAGTGTATAATCTATTTCATCATCTGCTAAAGCAAATTGAGTGATTTGAAATGAACCATCGTTGGATGCTAATGCCTCCCTACCTTTAGTGGTAAGAATAGCATCAACTGTAATTATTGCATTGTTTAAATATCCCATTTTGTTATTGTTATATAAATGTTGTTATATGTTATAAATATATTAAATTATTATTCTATTCAATTAGTTTATTATCTACTAAGTTTTGAAGCAATAAGTCCGGGTTTGTTTCTAAATCTGTTGTAGTAAAAGGTGGAACCATAAAACCATTAGCACTAAGAGGTTCTGGGATTGCGCTGTATGGAAATCTTTGAGTTACAATCATTGAACCAGCATCAGGTACAAATCTACGAATTACAAACATATCTAAAGGTCTAAAGGTTTGTTGACCGAATTCTGTTTCTAAATATACGGGGTTAACGGCACCTGGTGTAGCTGAGGTATCTGAAGATGTTACATAACTTAATCCATACCCATAACCACCATCAGTAGTAGTTGCATTTTGTTCTAAACTTTCTACTACTGGGTTATCTAATTCAATCATTAAAGATGGAAAATCATCATATTCTAAATTAGAATCAGTATTTGAATCTGGAGGTGTAATGTTTACTATAGTATAAGTATAATCTTCATTATTTTCAAATCTTATTTGATCATATTTTTGTAATTCCCATGTATTTTGAATTGGAGGAAATTGAGAAAAATATGGCTCCCTTCCACCTGGGAAATCTTTATTAAAACTAGAGGTGTATACTAAATCTTTCTGAGTAAATCCTCTACCATATGCCTTATTTAATTGAGGTGAAGAACATACTAATACTTTAGTTGATTTTCCAGCTCCACTTCCTGAGAATTCCCAGAAAGAGGCTGTAGCTGTTGTTACTGGGTTGGAATTAGCTCCAAATAGGGATGTCGTACCACCAGTACCAGTTGGGGTAGATATTTGAGGGAAAAATTTAGGACCGTTTCCACTAGTATTTGTAATCATATTACCATTATATCTTATCCTAAATTGGTTACCTTGTTTCAGGGCATTAGAAGAACCAGCTTGATTTAATTTCCCAGAAATTTTAAGTCTTTGGGATATTGGGTCACCACTATAACCTGCATTTTGGTAAGCAGATCTAATTGAATCGGTGTTAAAAGTCACTTGAACCTTACCTTGATTTTGGTTTACAGATACATAAGAACTTCCAATACTACCATAGTTTAGAGTTACGTTATTAGTACCTGAAGCATTAGTAGAATTAAAATATTCAACTATTTCTACTTTAACACCTCTTATTGATGCGGGTCCAAAGTTTCCACTGCTGTAATTACTCTTCTTTTGAACCTCTAAATTTACGTCTCCAATGTTAGGTTCATCAATAGGACTATGTCCTTTCCAACCTCCTTCATGGTTTCGAGTTCTTAATCTATTAACAGTAGGTTCAGAATCTACATAAAATGACCACTGCATATCATAAGCTTGGGATGTTGAATTTCCTACACCTTGGGTATTCTCTGTAGCAAATGAAGCTCCACCATCTGTAATGGGCATTGTAAGCAAACCATCATCAGTATCATATACATCTTTGTTAGTTCCTGTAGCATTGGAAGATGGAGAAACGTATGATGATGTAACATTATTTTGTGGGCCTCCAGTTCCATTATCCTCTGGTTGTACAGTATTTAATATTAATGTTTCGGTTGAAATATTTCTTGTTGAAACAAATACTTCGATATCACCAAAAGCATCAACTGAATAATTATTAAATGTAGGTGTAATACCTGGATCAATTGGTTCATTACCAATCATTTCTATTCCTTCAGGAGCTGCAATTGTAGCTGCTGGATCTGAAGGGTCTACTATTTGGGCATACTTGTTTAAGGGAAATATTCCTGATTTTTGGCTATACAAAATAGGTGTAGGTCTTGTAGTAATTTGATCAAAATTTTGTTCTCCTTGAAGTGGAAATAGAGTTTCATTAACCTCCCCTACTAGCGATATTAGTGCAGAATTATCATATACTATAGTACCATTTCTATATATTGGTGTGGGTTCAAATGTTCCTTGGATATTATACAAAGCAATATCTGATAATTTGGGTTGTGTTGCATTACCATTCTGGTCTATTAGATATTGGATATTATATATAGTTCTATTATTTAACACAGGGTATGGATCATATACCTTATTAAAATAAGCTAAATTAACTTTATTAATATCCATTGAAGGTAATTTACCATAACCACCACTATCTCCAGGGCTCCAAACATTATATTTTTGAGAAGCAATAACAGAACCATCATATCTACCATTAATTATGTTAGTTGAGGTATAATTAGATTCAGGAATAGATGCTCTTGAAGCAGAATAATCAATAATCTTTTGCCAGTTAGTTGGTATAACAGTACCAAAATTATAATCTACTTCTTGAATCCTTCTATTTAATCTCCCATCACTATAATTATTTAATAAAGGTTGGCAATCATAAGCATAATTAAAATTTAAGTCATCACTAAATATTGCGGGTATAGAGGGATCTTCGTCTGTAATTACTGAGGAAGAAAAGCTCATACTATATTGAGTTACAACTAACCCATTTTCAACTACTGAAGGGACATTTGATCCACTTCCTACTCTTAATGACATTTTGATAACATCATTGTATTGTAAATCACCTGGATTTAGTTCGGCATGTAGTGTTATTCTTTCTCCTTCATGATGAGTTAAACTATATGAGCTAGTTTCAGCAAATACATTACCACCCAATGATGGCATTTGACTTGGAAAGACATCAACAGATCCTGTATATAAAATTATAGAAGCTGTTGTCCATGTTGTACCCCCACCAGAAGCTCCTCCTCCATATTCATCTTCCCCATAAATGGCATTACCATATAAAGCAGCACCTGCGTCTGTAAATGAACTAACTAATACAGAAGCTGTTACAGATAAGATCCCAAATGTTGGGGTTATATCAAATACATAAGCACCATCTAAACTAGCAGAAAGTGAAGATGAATATACTACGTAAGCATCTACAACTTTAGTTGCAAAGGCTCCAGGTACTTCAGCACCACCTTCATAATTACCGGCAATAGATCCAGTAACTACAAAAGGATCTGTGAATGGTTCTACGGCAGTTGGTGAACCTACTGCTGCTACTATACTTCGAGGGTTTGAAAGGGATAAATTATAAAAATCCTTAAATTCAAAAGTTTTAGTACCAGTCCATGCACTAGAATTATAATTAATAAATAATACTAATAGTTGTTCACCTTCTAATAAGCCTGTAAGGAAGGTATTGAGGTTTTGGGTTGTGGGTGGAGATGAATTAGGTGCTGTTTGAAATAATTCTTGGGCATTACTACTAGGAGTTGCTCCCGTAGCTGTTTGATTAGGTTCTTTATATACTTTAATTACATAGCTATCACTGGAAACTGATCTAAATATGTTCGCATTATAATCCCCAGATACCTCTATATTAATTCTTTGAAATTTTGTATCAACTCCTCTAAAAACTCTTCCCCATGCTCTTTCATCACCAACATAAGTTCCATTCCCATTGGTAATTACATTAAAATCCCCATCTGCATCTAATGTTGCATACTCATATACATCTATGGAAGTATTTTCATAGTTTGAATTTACATAATTTATAGTAACGGGGTTGGCATTAGAACCTATTTCGTTGGAAAAGTTATAATTGGCATAATCTCCGTAAGTAGTCCATAAACCAAATTCTGTTCTACCATTTTGAAAAGTAGTAGTATCAAAATCACTCATAGTAAAAATATAACTACCTTGAGGGAATACTATTTCGGGATTGGAAGAATCTCCACCAGGTTGGGTTCCTGTTGTTAAACTTAATGATGAAGTATTTTCACCATCATAAAACTCTCCATAAGGTACATTATATGTTTGATTTTGTACATTACCAACATTAACCCCTTGATATGGAAACCTATAAAACATAGGTCTTTGATTTATATTAGATGTATTTGTTGGACCATCACCTTCATCTATACTACCTATACAAGGGTTTGGGTTGCCAGCTAATTGAGAAGAAACAAAAGTTCCTGGGTCTTTGTAAATAACAATGGAGTTAGCACCAGAGGCATTACGACCTTCTTCCCCACATATAACTAAATCAGTATCATATGGAATTTCAATGCCTTGAGCATTTCCGAATTCATTAAAATAAATAAATTCACAAGGATCACCACCAGGTTGTCTACACTGAATTAAAAATGCTGTACCAGCACCACCACCACTAGAAATAGGTGGTTGTTGGTTTTGATACATTCTTAGGGTAGCAAAGGGTGTACCATCAGATTGTGATATTGATACTGAGGATCCTGAACCCCTAGCAAAAGAATCACTACCTGGTGGGGGTAAGTATCTAGCATATGTTGTAAATAGAAAGGGTCTTACCTGTCTATCTTCATTAAATATATTAAAACTACCAGAGACCATAGTTAAGGCGGGCATTGATTCTGAGGCGTTTAATGGTCTATAATAATCATCTCCACGTGGTGGTGTTAATGCATCCCCCGTTGTTCCCAACATAGTAGCAAAGTTAACGTTGGCATTATTATAATAAATGGGAGGTCCATTTCTATCAAGGGTAATCATAGGGTCATACAAACCATAAGGTTCACCTTGTTGCCCTGAACCTGTTTCTGTTACATAGTATACTTTATATGGTCTATGAATATATCGGTTGTATCTCCAAGCATTATAATCTGCAACAGGTGCAGATGATTCACCTCTATAAACCCATAATTCTTGACCTCTTGATGGATCAATAGGTATATTTAAACTAGTTTGACCTACGGGTGTAAAAGAAGTTGCATTATTATAAAGTTGACTAGTCCCACTAATTTTAAACATTAAACTACCAGTATATAATGGGTTTTGTTGTTTTAATTCATTTTGAAATTCAGAACCAGACATATAAATAGCATTATTACTAGCATTATAATAATAATTAGTTCCTTGAATTGCAGGGGTTACTGCAGAGCTAGCACTTGTCCATGCAATATTAAAGTAATTGTTTGTTGATGTTGGTCCTACAGTTGAATCAGGAATATTTCCGTAATCTAAAAAGGATTCAGAAGGTATTTGTATCCAATTTTTTCCTTCCCCTTCAGGGTTTGCAGCATTCATAAACCATGGAACATTACTTGCTGGGTCTGCTCCAGCTATCGCTGTATCTGTATTATCTTTTTCATGGGATCCAGTATTAAAGTTATCTAAAGAATCCATTAACTCACCATCATAGGAATTAAAAGTACCATTAGTATAAAAGTTTGAACTTGCCCACCCTCTAAAAAAGGATTCTGTATGGTATGTTAGAGGAAAATACCCTTGTGGTACTGATTCTGATATACCTGTATCTAATAAAGGGGATGGATCTAAAGCAGTATTTTGAGTAGCATACCATTGAAAGTCACCACTTGCAGAAAAGTTAAAATCATAAAAGGCACCATCATCTGAACTTATAACAGTAGATGAGATTTCTGGGATTACATAGCATAGAGCTGTTCCTACACTTAAAGGGTTTGCTGATTGGTTAGCAGGTTGGATTCCTACAGATTCTAAATAAAAGGTTTGAATACCCTCTAATATGTTACCTTGTGCATCAACTGCAGAATTAAATGTAAATACTACCCATTCTACATTTCGAATAAAGGTTCCAATGTTAATACCATTACTTGTTACTAATGACATTTTTATAAAAAGTATGCTTTCTCCATCACTCCAAAACCAAGCAAATCCTGTAGGTGGTTGATTTAAGGGATCAAGAAAACTTTGTTGACTAAGAGTTTGAGTGTTACTAGCACCATCCGCACTAAAAAATACTGGAATGTAACGATAAACTACATTACTAATTTTAAAATATGCACTACACATATCATTCATTCCTACTGGGATTACTGAACCACTAAATTCCCCATTATAAAATTCTCTTTGGTCTGATCTATCTATTGGAGCAGAACCTGAAAATGACATCCATGACTCGTCCCAACTTTGTGTTACAAAATATCTATTATCTGTTCCCAACCCTAAAGATCCAGATACTGTAGTTTTTAAACTATTAAAGGGTTCAAATGAACCTGCTGTTCCACCACTAAATTTATAAATTGCAGACCCAGAATCTGAATATTGTGGGTAATCTGTTGATCCTAAACTATAATTTTTAGGTAAGTTTCTAACTGAACCTGAATATTGTTCAAATGAAGATGTTACTTGTGCCGGCCTTTGTCTATTTCTTTCTAATAAATGTTGTTTAATTACAACACCAGAAGATAAACTTGTTCTAGCCGGTGTAAAATCTTCTATCATTTTAAATAATGAATTATCAAAGAATTTAATTAACCTAATAAAATCAGTTACATTATAGTTTGTTATATATTTTTCAAAATAAGCATCTCTCAATACATCTAAATCAGGATAACTTTTATCAGATGATGATATTAATCTTGGGTCACCAATATAATCTCCTATATTAAAGTACCCCATTTGACCTATAATATCATCGTTAATTTGGTCTTGAGGTGAAAAAGCTACTTCTAAATAATTAACATTAGGAGTAAAGCTTTCACTTACATAAGAAGTTTGTTGTATTGATCTATAACCTGATAGTGTATCTCCTTCAGGTAAAATCAATGCTTCTGTTTGGATTTTATCAGTTACTCTGTTTCTCATCCCTGATGGGGTTTGATCTAAGTGTATATCCTCTACATTATTTAACCAAGTAGGGATAGATGAAAAAGAAGCGGTACTTTGGTTATTAAATGATGATGTAGTAACCCAAGAACCTGTAATTTTAGGGTGGATTGAATCCCCATATGACCCAGTATTTAACAATGAACCTAAAGGTAACCTAAAGGCTAAAGTATCAGGGGCACTATTTATATTATTGCCTTCAAACGAATAAGGATTCATTGTATAGTCATAAAATACACTTTCACTTATAGTTTCAGCATAATATCTTACTTCCTGGAATGAACCTGAAAGTGGGAAATAATTAACCCCAGCTAGTTGTGTATAAGTTTGAGGAAGCCAATGTATCTCATTTGAATTTTCCCATTGTTGTATATCAGCAGAAATATTATCACTACCCGTAAATCCTATGTTTTCTCCAATTTTATTAGCCGCTCTTAAAGTAAAAGTATTATTGCTATAATCTCTATCTACTTGGATAGACCACCAACTACCATCCCAAAAAGGTAAGTATAATGAAGCATAGTTAGTTGGGGAAGTATCAACGTTAGGCCAAAATTTTAATGTACCATATTCTTTAAATTTACTTGGAACTGCTCCCGAATATGTACCTGTAGTTAAGAGGGATTCATTATATTCAACCCCCATTGCAATTCTACTAGGTGAATCACTTATAAAAATTGATTGAGTAGTTGGGGTACTAGAAGAAGATGGAATACCATTTGTTTTAAATCTAAACTGAATAGATCCAGGTGAGTTTTGGTCTGCTTCCCAATCAGTATTTAATACAAAAGATGATGAAAAAGCTGAGCTTGTTGTATTTAAACTAACATTATATATATCTTGTTTTAAATCCCAATCCATAGAATTATTTCTATCTTTACCTCCAAATTCATTTATTCTTAATATAGTATCTGGGATGCCATATGAAGTGATTAATGCCCTTAGACCGGCTACTGTACCTTTAGTTTTAAGTAAGTAAGGTAAATTATGGTATATTCGTTTATATAATCGTTTATTAACATCGTCCAATGGGACTATATCGTTTGATGCCGATATCGTTGAATCGACGTACTCATACCCAGAAGGTGTGTTAACTACACCACCAATTGACCCCGTCATGTAGGGGAAAGGGAAGGAACTACCAGATGGGGTTAAACCTAAAAATGTTGTATATAAATCGTTAGTATTAAAGTTATTAGAATATAATTTTACTCCAAAATCTCTAATAGCATCTGCTACCATATCCTTAGAAATACCATAATCTAAACGGTTATCCGCGTCAAATTTAGTGGTAATATTCTTGGTATACATCCATAGATTATCATAATGTTGGCCAACCATATCAACGAATAACTCGTATTTAGCATTTTGTGTATCACTTCTTAAATATTCGGGTATTGCGTAATATAAGGAGTTTTGATTGGTTTCATCAAAATTTGAAGAAGATAATGATTGTCCTCCATAATATAGTGATTTAACATCTGTATTACCTAACCATGTTAAAGCTTCACTACTACCTGTTGGGTATAAGGTAAAAGGTGGTTCAGTATTAGTTTTAGGATATGAATCTTGTGATCCACTATTAAAATATAGAAAATATTCATACCCATCAAAGTTTTTAATAGTGTCTTGTATAGTTTGGCTAAGAGCAGCTTGGCTAGAACTATATATAATAGAACCGGTTGTAGCAGAGGTTATCTGTCCTAATTGTAAACTAGAAGATTGAATTAATCCTACTTTATAATAGAAATTTTGTAATCGAGTATAAGCAGAAGAAAAATATACAAAATCATTATAATCTTCATAATTAACATTAATGTCAATTTCTTTACGATTAAGTAAATTATTTACTTGATTGAAAGATGATGTAATATTTGAATTTACAAGAGTATTATATGAGAAATCCATTCCTGGAGTTCCTGATTGTCCTTTAATATTTAGGCTATAATTTGGGCCCGATATATAAGTAAAATCATCCTGTGTTATTTTTAATGGAGGGAATACTACATTGTAAGATTGTGGTGTAGAAATTTGTTCAACAACTGAACATTGGGTTTTAAGAGGAAAAGATGCTGGTAGGGTTTCATACAATTTAATAAGAATAGTAGGATTATCTTCATCCGTTAAATCTAATTCTATATTATTGGCTATAACTTGTTGGTTATTACCAAAATTTAATAAAAAATCTACAAAATATTCCGCTGTATCTCTATAGGTTATAAATTCTAAACTAGAACTTATTAGTAAAGCATTATCAATTTGAGTACTATCTAATCTAATTTCAGTTCTATCAGAACTTATCTCACTAATATAATATTGTGTGTTTAAAGTAGAGGCTAATCTTGGTCTATAAAAATCATAAGATATGTAATATGACCCAACATCAAAACCTAACCTTTCTAAATCATTTGAAGGTGTTAATACTACATCACCTTCAGTAACCTTATAATTAGTAAAAGGGACTTGGGATGTTTGGATATTTTTATTTTCATCATAAACATAAGCTTCAATATAATCAATTGATCCTGAGAATACAGTATCCAATTCATTAATAGCTAATAATGTTTCGTCTGAAGTAGAATAGTCCTGAAATTCAAATGTTTGAGGATCTACTGAATTTATAATTATGTTATTTTCCATTTAGTATTATTAATACGAATTATTATTAGAAGTTGATAAGTTAGCATTTCCTCCTGGTGAGTTAGGGATAGTTGTATTTGTTCCTAAATTTGCCGATCCTGTTAAGCTTACTCCTGTTTCTAATTCTACTGCTTTTATTTGTTCTGCTAATAAATCTCTTCTTAAACCATCTATTTCTTGTTGTAAAGCTAAAATTTCTTCTGCTATTTGATCAAAATTAATATACTGCCCACTTTCTTTAACTAAAAATTCATGAGAATTAGTATCACCATTAGGTGGTATATCATAAAAAAGAGAATTGTATAATCCAAAGAATTCTTCAACACTTACTTGATTTTCAGCACTAGCACTAATAGAAGTTACCCCTAATTGGGAAAAGCTAGTATCAATTACCTGTTCATATTGGCCTTTATTAAAAACCCCTCTTTTTAAATCAACATTTTTTGTTTGTGCCATATTTTAACCATTTACAACTTTAAAGTAATACTGATCATCTTTTATTATAGTGTTTCCATCTACTACGGTTTTAATTAAAATCTCATAATATCTTTCTGGTTCTAAACCATTCATATATAATGTAAAAAAACTTCCTGTTGGATCACAGCTTATTTGAGTAAATTCTTCATCAAAATCAATTATAAATTCATTTGTATCTAAATCTTTTATAGCATAATACGAAGATGTTGTTAAAGCAAAATTTGTTGTATAAATAGAAGATGTTTGAAACGTTCTAGTTGGAAATTCTGGTCTTGCGTTTATTCTAAAAATATTTATACTACCACTATAGAATACACCCTGATTGTTATCAATTGCAGCATATATATCTGGGGTGTTAATAACCTGTAATGTTCCTTTATTATAAACGTAATCCCTCCATTTTATTTCTAATTGTGGGGGATATATAGTATTAGTATCAACAGAATAAAATTGCATTTTGGGTTGAATAGAAAGATTTGTGTCAAATTCAATCTCATCACTCCATTTTAATATTAAACCATTATTTTCAATTTCAGTATAAGTGCCAGGTATAGATTTAGAACTTGAATACCAAGTTTTAACTATATCTGTTATATCCATGTTTATATCTTTCTCAGTCCTTAAATTAAATGATTGAGAATATTCTAAATTTAATCTTATATCAGATGAAGCAGTATACCAATTTCCTCCACCAGGAGAAGCTGTAATAAATGATCCGGTTGTATTTTCTTCAAAATTATCAGTTAACCATGGATTTGAACCACTATTAGACCTGTATTTCCAACCAACACCATTTACGGTTGAAGGGTTATCTAAATACTCTCCACTACCATTATTCCATGAACCAGAAGAAGGGTATGCATATATTTCTGATTTCATTACTACCCCATTAGCATCAGATATAAAAGCTTTTAAACTAGCGGATATTGCTGTAGATCCAGTGTTTAAAGTATCTATAACACTGTTGATTTGGGATTGATCAAATTGTATTAAAGGTCTAGCTACTATAGGATTTGCTACGGTAAAAGGATAGGTACTAGATAATTCTAATATAGCATCTATCCCTGTGTTCATAACAGGGTACCCAGAATATAGGGTTGCATCTTGAAGGGGAAAAATTTTATATACTGCCATTTGTTTATTTTTTAATAATTTCTACCTCCCCCATTAGTTGTACTTCCACCACCTTGTCCAATGGAAACCACTCTACCAATTATATCGACATTAGGGTATTTTACTTCAAATATCATAGGATCAATTGAAGGGAATATAGTACCATTTTGTAACGCACCAGACACATCATAGGCATATTGTGAATAACCTGATGTTGTTCCTGCTTTATTTGATATAGTAATATTATTAACAGTTTGTACCCCCGTTATATTATCTAATATAGTACTTAAATTTCTCAACATTATAGGTTGGTTTATTTGCCATTTATCTATTTCAAAATATCTTTGTAAAGAAGTAATACATTCAGTTAAAACTTGGCTATTATTGTAGTTAGGTAAAGTAACAATTTCAAAATTTACACCTATATTAACTACAAAAGCATTTTTTATATTAACTGTATCTCCTATCATTCGATATTGATTAATATAATTACGTAAATTACTTTTTAAAGCTTCAGAGGGATTGATGAGGTTTGAATTTAAGTCTTGAGATAATACATATATGTCTAATGTAGTATCTGGGTCGTTTGCCTTAGGTTTTTGGGTAATTGCTTTTGATATTATACCATACTTAGGAGGCATACTTAAAGCTCTTACTAAATAATCATCAGCCGTTACATTTCGTAATTGGGATGAGAGATTGGATATAGTATTTTGTCTTATTTGTTCTGTAGTATCTCCTCCCCCACCACCACTTGCAGCTGTTGGATTATTTACTTGTAATGAATCAAAAACATACTGTGCCGTGTTATTTGTTAGATTTTGTTGTAAAAATTTAGAAAGATTAGTATTTAGGATACTAACTGTATTAGCAGCAACATTAGAACTTACACCACCCCCTTTTAAATATCTTACAGTTAATGTAGTATCACTAGGGGCAATACCATAAGTGTTTGTAAATATAAAGTTAGTTGGGGAGTAAGCAGTTGTTAATTTCTCACGTTCAAAAGTTAAACCTAAACCTACATTCATAGGATTAGGTACTATATCTTCATCAGTGTCAAATGGGTTACCTGAACCAAATTGGAGTTGGAGTTGGTTACTACTTAGAAATCTTGAATTAAATCTTCTTTGTACTTGTTTTGTTTGAAGTAAATAAGGGGCATTATCACTTTCTTGAAAATTATTAGGATCATTTACATTTGTATTTTTAACCCCATCAAAAATTAATTCTTGTCCTAAATAATCTACTTCATTCCATTCATATCCCTCAGAATCAAAACAATCTATAATCCCTCCTATACTATTATCATTAATAATAACAGTTGGGAATTCAGTTGGGGTAGTAAATGGAAAAGAAATTGATGATATAGTTCCAGATAATGCTCTTCTAGTTTTTTTCAATAAATAATAAACAGGATCATTGTTTGAAATTTGAGCTACAGTAACGGTTGTAGTATCTAAGGAATTTGAAACAGTAAAATCTACTGGGTCCTCAATAACAAAAGATTTACCATCTTGAGTTGTAGATGTGGTATTAGCCCCTATATATAATGCATATTCATAATTAGGAACATATAAAATATCGGCCCCACTAGCAGATGGTGTTGATGGTATTAGTTGATAAAAATCTAAGTCTACAGTTGATAAACCTGTTACTTTAGGTTTATAACCATACATATATGATAAATCAAATAAGTTACTTGTTTGTCTTGCGTATTGTAAGAAATTTTCTTGTATTTGGTTATCTAAATAATATGATAAAACATCACCTACATAAGCTGCTTGTTCCATAAACATCATCCCTGGGGATGTTGCATTGAAGTCAGTATAAGTAGTAGGAAAATAGGTTTGAGAATAATTAATTAATTGGTCTCTATAATCACTAAAGTCTTTATTTAAATAATTTATTGTTCTTCTTACGGGCATTAGTCAAAGCTTAAGTCTAATGTATCACTTATGTTAGTATCTGATACACTATAGGTTAGGTTTATATTTATAGTATTTGATCTTTCAGTGGGTAAAACTGTTATTTCTTCTATTTGTACTTCAGGAAAAAAAGTTAAAACCTTAGTTTGGATGTCGTCTTGAATAAAACTTAGATCTTGTTGGTCTATTTGTGTAAATATGTAATTTCTTAAACCCGCCCCAAATGTAGGGTTTCCTGGTCTTTCACCAGGGTTGGTTAGGAAATAATTAATTAAATTATTTTTTATTGCCTGTTTAGTTTGGTAGTTAGGAGTAAATACCCCACCTTCATTCATAGGAAGGTTAAAACCAATAGCGACACTAGGTCGTTGATCATTGGGAAATATTCTTGTTGCTCCAAATGCCATTTATTATCTTTTATTCATTAATCCCATTATTTGATCCATATTTACCTCACCTGAAGGTAAAGAACTATTTGATGACATTGTGTCTGTACTTGTTACTTGTAAAGGTTGGCTTACCATACTAGAATTAGCATTTATAGTACCATCATTTCCAGGAAGCATACCATTTAAAACATTCATCATGTTTTCTTTTAATTTTACCCTATCATTTTCTGGTAGGGATGTTTGCATTGTAGGGTTCATTGGACCAGGTGTTCCTATATTTGTATTAGGTGTACCCATT